>SDBU01001371.1_pt1 | contig 35065 bp, 28 predicted proteins | sample 2277071 | NCBI WGS metagenome assembly SDBU01 (sample SAMN10397929, study PRJNA504765) | marine sediment metagenome | isolation source: marine sediment core GS08_GC12, 126 cmbsf | place: Arctic Ocean: Gakkel Ridge, Loki's castle | collected 2008 | reverse complement strand
CCTCAAGGTCGGCCGCACCATCGCGGATCTCGCCGCCGCCGAATCCATCACCGCCGCCCACGTCGCCGAAGCCATCCAGTACCGCAGCCTCGACCGCAAGACCCCCTGACGCCGCTGGAACGTCCCGAACTCTACTATGCCCCAGACGGTTAAGTCCAGCCCTAACTAAAACCAGCAATTTTTCAATAACTCGCAGCATACCTCTACGATCTGACTTTATTTGATATTCTAATTCCAGTTCTGAAGTCCCCTCTCTATTTAATAATAGACGGAAAAATGCTACAATATGGCTAATTATTCAACAGATTAATAATAATGAATCACAATAACGATCATCTATCCTCGCTGCGTAAGCTTGCGAACTATTTAAAACAGAAATCTGAATTCCCAAAATATATTTTTAAAATTCTGCATAATTCAGGTTATAAACAAATTTTTCCGTATAAAGTAATATTTGAGTTATCGGCACTATGTAACATGAAATGTACTATGTGTCCCCGAAACGTGATGAGAAGAAAGGAAGGTTTAATTGATTTTGATGTTTTTAAAAAGATATTTAGTGAGATAAACCCACCTTTTGTAAATTTATCTGGTTTGGGAGAACCGTTATTACACCCCCAAGTATTCGAGATTATTGAATATTGCAAAAAAAATAGAACATATGTCAAAATTTTCACCAATGGAACATTACTTAATAATGAAAATATTACGAAGCTTCTTAGTACTCATATAGATGAAATTTCTATCTCTTTAGATGGGGTTGACAAAAAAACCTACGAGGCAATCAGAATCGGCGCAGATTTTGATGAAGTCATTTCTAATATTAAAAATTTGATTAATATAATACGAAGACTTAATTCGAAAACCAAAGTACAATTTTACCTTGTCCTGCAAAAAGATAATTTTAGAAGATTTCCTGATTATATTAGATTTGCTTTGTCTTTGGGAGTTGACAGTGTGTCCGGGGGGGTGGTTGGTGTAGGAGTGCAAGAGTCACCTTTTGATAATGGCTTAAATTCCTATAATGATAATGAAATAAATAATATGATCAAAGAATTAAAAAAACTTCAAAAAGAAACTAATATTTTTCTCGATATCGATGATATTATTCGATACCTTAGAACAAGAAAAGAACGGAATGGGAAAACGGTCCCATGTTATAAGCCTTGGTATTCTGCTTTTGTAACATGGGATGGCGATGTTGTGCCTTGTTGCTGTTGTGCTGTTAATAAAGATTACATAATTGGTAACGCTTTAACAGAAAGCTTTGCAACTTTATGGAGAAATGAGAAAAGTCAAGCAATAAGAGAGAATGCAGAAATACATAGAAGAGACACTTGCTCTTGGTGTCGAGTCGATGAATCCCATTTAAAAAGCGTATTTAAAACCACACTGTTTTTTTATAAATTATTTTTAAAAAAATCATGAAGGCAGATGCCGAACCCTCGACCGCAAGAGCCCCTGACCCCGAAACACTCCCCAAAAACAAAGAACATTGACAAAAAGGGCAAATCGTGTAATATTTTATAGAACAGCACTAAGAGAAAGGCGGGGAAAGTATGAGACAAAGACGTCCATATGAAAGGACGTCTTTTTTATTTAGACTGCCTAAAAAAAGCAAACAGCCATGAAGATATTAGGGAAAAAGATTCTGACGGGGGGTCAAGGGACCCGTATCATCAGACTTGATGTCTCTGCCCCGGAGATCGCCAAAAATTCAAAGGCGGGGCAGTTTGTCGTGCTCATGGTCAAGAAGGAAGGCGAAAGGATCCCCCTGACCATCGTAGACACGGACGACGAAAAGGGCGCCCTGACGCTCATCGTCCAGGAGGCGGGCTTGACCACGGTGCTCTTGGGCCGCGCAAACGTCGGGGATGAGCTCTATTCGCTCGCCGGCCCGCTGGGGCATCCCACGCAGATCAAGAAGTACGGCCGGGTCATCGTGGTCGGCGGAGGCGTCGGCATAGCGGAGATATATCCCGTAGCCAAGGCGTTAAAAGGCGCCGGTAACGATGTCATCGCCGTCCTGGGAACCCGCACAAAAGACCTTCTCATCCTCGAAGACGAGATGAAAGAGGTCTGCGACCAGTGCCACGTCATGACCGACGACGGTTCCACCGGCAGGAAGGGCTTCACCACCGACATGCTCAAAGAGCTCCTTGAGCGATCAAGATGTGACCTGGTCTACGCCGTGGGCCCCCTGCCCATGATGAAAAAGGTCGCTCTTGTGACAAGTGATCTCAACGTCCCCACGCTGGTATCCCTGAACGCCATCATGGTCGACGGGACCGGGATGTGCGGCTGCTGCCGGGTCAGTGTCGCGGGAGAGACCCGGTTCAGCTGCGTCGACGGCCCTGAATTCGACGCCCAGGCCGTGGACTGGGACGAGCTGATGAAACGTAATAATATTTACGCGGAAAAGGAAAAACATATCTGCCGTCTTAATAACATCTGAGGGATGAAGATCAAAAAAGAGCCGGTCAAGATCAAAGAGAGAGACGGCGCCACAAGGATCTCGGGTTTTGAAGAGGTCGTGGAGGGGTATTCCGAAGAAGAGGCCCTGCAGGAGGCCGCGCGCTGCATACAATGCAAGGACCCGACGTGTATCCCCGGCTGTCCGGTCGGCATAGACATAAAAGAGTTCATACGCCAGATCACCGAAAAGGATTATGCCGGCGCGTACTTTACCATCCGGCAGAAGAACGACTTCCCCTCGATGTGCGGCCGGGTGTGCCCGGCGGAGTATCAGTGCCGCAAGACCTGCGTCCTGACCAAGAAGGGCCTGCCCTTCGCCTCCGAAGAGGCCATCAACATCCACTTCCTCGAGAGGTTCGTCGGCGACTACGGGATGGCCGGCGACCTGACGGTCCCCGTCCGGGAGAATAAGGATTTTTCGCACTTCAAGGTCGCGGTCGTCGGATCCGGCCCGGCGGGCCTCTGCTGCGCCGGGGAGCTTACCAGGCAAGGAATCAAGGTGACCGTCTTCGAGGGCCTGCACGGCTCCGGAGGCGTCCTGCGTTACGGGATCCCCCCTTTCCGTCTGCCCCGCAACGTCCTGGACTTTGAGATCGATTATCTCAAGAGGCTCGGCGTCATCCTCGTCCCGAATTGCATCATCGGCAAGACCAAGACGCTCGACGGGCTCTTCGAAGAAGGCTACGCCGCCGTCTTTCTGGGGCTCGGCGCGGGGACGCCTGCCTTTTTGCGGATCCCCGGAGAGAACCTCTGCAACGTCTATTCCGCGAACGAGTTCCTCACCCGCGTCAACCTGATGTCCGCCTATCAGTTCCCCCGTTACCACACCCCCATCAATATAGGTAAGCATATCGTCGTCATCGGCGGTGGGAATACCGCCATGGACGCGGCGCGGGTCGCCTTAAGGCTCCAGAAGATGAACGGCATGAGCCCAGACACGACGATCCTTTACCGCCGGACGGAGGTTGAGATGCCGGCGCGCCGCCTTGAGATAGAGCACGCCAAGGAGGAAGGGATAAAATTCCATCTTCTGGTCAAGCCCGTGGGTTTCAGCGGCGACGAGAAGGGCTTTGTGCAAAAGATCAGGTGCCTCAAGTGCGAGCTGGGGGAACCCGACAGCTCCGGACGGCGCAGGCCCGTGGAGATAAAGGGCAGCGACTTCGAGCTGGACTGCGACCTGGCCGCCATCGCGATCGGGTTAAAGGCAAACGCGATCTTGACAAAGGCGACGCCGGCCATCGAGGTCGATAAATACGGGGATGTGGTGGTCGATCCAGAGACCATGGAGACCTCCGTGAAAAATGTCTTTGCCGGAGGCGATATCGTGGGAGGTGAAGGGACGGTCATCGAGGCGATGGGCATGGCCAAGAAGGCGGCCCGGTCCATAACGAGGAGACTTTTAGAGAAGTCCTAGAAACCGGAGAGGAGCGGTCGATGTCAAAGAAGATCAAGGAGTTCATGGACAAGGTCGTCGCGAAAGACCCCGGCCAGAGGGAGTTCCACCAGGCGGTGGAGGAGGTCGTGGAGAGCGTCATGCCCTTCATCGAGAAGAACCCGAAATACCAGGAACACAAGATACTGGAAAGGATCGTGGAGCCCGAGAGGCTCATCATCTTCCGCGTCCCGTGGGTCGACGACAAGGGCGAGATCCAGGTCAACCGCGGGTTCCGCATCGAGATGAACAGCGCCATCGGCCCCTACAAGGGCGGGCTGCGCTTCCACCCGAGCGTGAACCTGGGGATCCTGAAGTTCCTGGCCTTCGAGCAGGTCTTCAAGAACAGCCTGACGACCCTCCCCATGGGCGGGGGCAAGGGCGGTTCGGACTTTGACCCCAAGGGCAAGAGCGACAACGAGGTAATGAAGTTCTGCCAGAGTTTCATGAACGAGCTCTTCCGGCATATCGGCCCGAACACCGACGTGCCGGCGGGGGATATCGGCGTCGGCGGCCGGGAGATCGGCTACCTGTACGGCCAGTACAAGAAGCTGCGCAACGAATTCACCGGCGTCCTGACCGGCAAGGGGTTGAACTGGGGCGGCAGCCTGATCAGGTCGGAGGCCACGGGTTACGGCTGCGTCTACTTTGTCCAGGAGATGCTCAAGACGAGAGGGGAATCTCTCAAGGGGAAGGTCTGCGCCGTCTCGGGGTCCGGCAACGTCGCTCAGTACACGGTCGAGAAGCTCAATGAATGTGGCGCCAAGGTGGTCACCCTGTCGGACTCCAATGGCTTCGTCCATGACGAGGGCGGCATCGACGCGAAAGAATTAAAGTACGTCTTCGAGATCAAGAACGTGCGGCGCGGCCGCATCAAGGAGTGCGCGCAGGAGTTCAAGTGCGATTATCATGAGGCCAAGAATCCGTGGGGGGTGAAGTGCGACATCGCCTTCCCGAGCGCCGTCCAGAACGAGATCAGCGGTGACGACGCCAAGACGCTCGTCAAGAACGGCTGCATCGCCATCGGCGAGGGCGCCAACATGCCGACGACCCCGGAAGGCATCAAGGTCTTCCAGGAGGCGAAGATCCTCTACGCGCCCGGAAAGGCGGCCAACGCCGGCGGTGTCGCCACCTCGGGCCTCGAGATGAGCCAGAACAGCCTGCGCCTTTCGTGGACGCGCGAAGAGGTGGACAGGAGACTGCGCGATATCATGGTGGCCATCCATGAACAGTGCGTGCAGTACGGCAAGGAAGACAAGTACATCGACTACGTGAAGGGCGCCAATGTCGCGGGATTCATCAAAGTGGCCGATGCGATGATAGACCAGGGAGTGATCTAAGCGCTCACTGCGCCCTGATCTTTTTTAGCCTGGACGGCAGGATCACGATCTCGACGCGCCGGTTCTCCTTCTTACCCTCGGCGGTCTCGTTGGAGGCGACCGGACGGTACTCGCCGTGTCCGACCGCGGAGAGCATATCAGGCGCCACGCCGCCCTCATCGATGAAATAGTGCAGGACGGCCAGGGCCCGGGCCGTGGAGAGCTCCCAATTCGACTTCCACTCGGAGTGCTTGATGGGGTCTGAATCGGTGTGCCCCTCGATGGCGACCAGGGATTCCGGGACGACCTCCTTGAAGACCTTAGCCACCTTATCCAGGGCCTCTTGGCCCTCCTGGTGCACCTCAGCCTTGCCTGAATCAAAGAAGACCTCGGCCAAAAACGTCAGGACGAGGCCGCGCTCGGTCATCTCCAGCTTCGCCTGATACTCTTCGAGCTCACTCCTAAACACGCGGGCCAGGTCCCTGCGGGCCTTCTCCAGGGCCGTATCGCGCTCCTCCTGCAATGCCTCCAATTCATCGCGCAGGCGCGCGTTCTCGCGCTCCAGAGCGTCAGCGCGCTTCCACTTGTTGATGGTCGCGCAGCCGGAGACGCTCATCCCCAGGGCCAAAATCACCGCCATCCTCAAAAACCGTCTCGCCCGCATGTCCCCCTCCTTCTGCTATTAAGAGATCTCCCATTAATCCGGCACGCCCACCGGCATGTACAAAAGAGGCCTTTCTTTCTCCGGCAGGCCGGCGGCCGTCTTCACGCCGGCGTCGTCAAAGGCGCCGATGATGACCGACCCCAGTCCCAACGCCACGGCCTCCAGCGCGATATTTTGAGACGCGCAGCCCGCCTCGATGAAGACGTAGCCCTCGCCGCGCGCGCCGTAGCGTCCTGTCGTGCGTCTGAAATCCGCCGTGATAATAAAAAGGACGGGCGCCGTAGCGACCCAGCCCTGTCCGTAGCTGGCCCGGGCCATGCCCTGACGCACGTCCCCAGCCCTCAATAATATTAAGGTATGGTCCTTTGGCCTGTAGCGGTAGACACCCGGCTCCAGGTTCTCGACGTCTCCCGCCGCCACATAGAGCTCCAACGGGTAGGTGGCGCCGGCTGACGGCGCGGTCCTCAACCCGCGCGGATGCGTCTGACCCTGCGCCGCCCAGAGGAGCTGAGCCACCTGCGCCAGAGACAGGCCGCCGCCTTTATAGTCCCGCACGGAACGGCGTCTGGCGAGCGTCACTTCAAGAGAGACGCCGCCGTCCTGCTGCGGTTCGGGCAATCGCACCACCGACGGACCTCCGGGCTCCTGGGCCGTTACGGGAAGGGTCTGAAAAAAGAAGAAGAGGAACAGGAAAGACGCGCGGACAGCGATTCTGCGACACGAAGAGGACATCGACTTCTTTCTGGCACCGTACCTTACTAGGTATATAGCATGCCGGGGGACGGCTTGTCAAATCAGTCCCGACCTCGCTCTAACGGATACCCTTGATGAGCGCCAGGGTCTCCGAGCGCGTCTTTTCGTTCTCCTTAAAGACCCCGCGGACCGCGCTCGTCACCGTCGTGATGCCGGGCTTCTTGACCCCGCGCATGCTCATACACAGGTGCTCGGCCTCGATCACCACCATCACGCCCAGCGGCTCGAGCTTCTCCATGATCGTGCCGGCCACCTGGGTAGTCAGGCGCTCTTGCACCTGCGGCCGCTTGGAGAGGATATCCACCACGCGGACGATCTTGCTCAGGCCCGTCACCCGTCCGCCCTTCGGGATATACGCCACGTGCGCCCGGCCGATAAACGGGATGAGGTGATGTTCGCAGACGGAATACAAAGGTATGTCCTTTAAGAGGACGATCTCCTCGTGCTTCTGGTCGAGGATGACCTCCAGCTCCTTCTTGGGGTCCTCGCCGAGGCCCACGAAGATCTCTTCATACATGTCCGCCACGCGCTCGGGCGTCCCCTCGAGGCCCCGGCGGTGCGGGTCCTCCCCGATCGCCTCCAGGATCATACGAATGCCTTTTTCGATCTTCTTCTTGTTCACGGTGAGCCCTCACTTCCTTCCTGCGAGCCGTCCCTGGTCCGCTTTGATGTACTCTCCCGCGGACCAGGGATAATCATCACTTCCCGATGCAAAACTTGGAAAAGATCGTATCGAGGATCTCTTCGGTGCAGACGGCGCCGGTGATCTCGCCGATGCTGTCCGCGGCGGCGCGCACGTCGAGGGCGACCACGTCCAGGGAGAGCCCCTTCTCCAGCGAATCGATGGTCCGCGTGAGCCCCTCGCGGCCGCGGCGCAGCGCCTCAATGTGGCGGACGTTCGCCACCCACGCCCCTTCGTCCCAGGCCGGCGGCCCGTCAAAGACGCTCTTCAGGACTACCGCTTCTAGCTCCATAATATGGTCACCGGTGCGCGCCGAGACGTCGATCACCGGCCGAGTCGTCCAGCCGCGCAGCGCCTCCCTGCCCCAGGCGCGCGGCAAATCGGATTTGTTGATGACGATGAGGTGTGCCTTATCGGCAAACGACTCAAAGAGCCGCCTGTCGTCGTCTTCGAGGCCGACCGATCCGTCCAGGACAAAGAGGACGAGACCGGCCTCCTCCAGGGCCTTACGGCTGCGCGCCAGGGCCTCAACCTCCACCGCGTCGCGGGCCGTGATGATGCCGGCGGTATCGATGAGATGGACCGCCAGCCCCTGGATATGGATGATCTCCTCGATGGTGTCGCGCGTCGTGCCGGGGACGGCCGTCACGATCGCCCGTTCCTGGCGCAGGAGCGCGTTCAACAAAGAAGACTTGCCGACGTTCGTGCGGCCGGCGATCACGGCCTTCAGGCCTTCGCGCATCAGGCGGCCCCGGGCGCTACGCTCCAGGTGGGCGTCCATCCTGCCGGCGACCTGCGCGACGAGCGGCGTAAAACGCCGCGCATCCGCCGCGCCCGTCTCCTCCTCCGGAAAATCAAGGACCGCCTCCATGTCGGCCAGGATGCGGATGAGGTGGTCGCGTATCTCGGAGAAGACGCGCGAGAGCGCGCCCAGGAGCTGACGCTCGCTATTCTTGAGCGCCCAGTCGCCTTTGGCGCGGACCACGTCCAAGACCGCCTCCGCCTGGGCCAGGTCCAGGCGGCCGTTCAAAAAGGCGCGGCGCGTGAACTCGCCGGGCTCAGCCAGCCGAGCGCCGCCTTCCAGGATAAGCTTCAGGATGGCTTCGAGCGCGCGCATGCCGCCGTGGGCGTTCACCTCGACGACGTCCTCGCGTGTGTAGCTCTTGGGCGCGCGCATCACCGACACGAGCACCTCGTCGACGGCCTCGCGGGGCCGGCCGTCCGGCGTGGCGCGGTCGCACGCCTCGCGCACGATCCAACCCAGACGCATCGTGAAATCAGGCTGTTCGAAGAGGGCCTGCCGGCTGCGGGCGAGAAAAATCTTATCGACGACGCTCAGGGCCCGGGGGCCGCTGACGCGCACGATGCCCACCGCCCCCTCCCCCACGGCCGTCGAGACGGCGACTATCGTATCATCCAGGTCTAGCCTTGCCATAACGCCTTCGCCTCGCCGACCACAAAGAGGGAACCGGTGACCACCACCAGGTCATCGGGGGAGGACTCCCTGTTGACGAGCTTGAGCGCCTCCTCAACGGTCGCCGTCACCGCGTGCGGCTTCTTACGCAGGTAATTGCGGCCGATGTCGGCGGGGTCTGCCGCGCGGGGATTGTTGGCTCGCGTCAGGACGATCCTGTCGGCCAGGGGCTCGAGCTCCTGGATCACGCCGCGGATATCCTTGTCCTGGGAGACCCCCAAGACAAACCACTTGCGCATCTTCCTGAACTCCCGCTCGATAAAGATGGCCAGGCAACTGGCCGACTCACGGTTGTGCGCGCCGTCCAGGATAATAAAGGGCTGCGTGCGTATCACCTCCAGGCGCCCCGGCCAGTAGGTCTGGCTCAAGCCGCGGCTCATCGCATCGGCGGTGACCTTGATCCCGTGCAGACCGAGCGCCTCACAGGCGGCGACGGCCAGCGACGCGTTGATCAACTGGTGGGCCCCCAGCATCTTGATCGAAAAAAACCGCGAGTCGCGGTTCAGGCCCGAATAATAAAAGTCCTGGCCGGAGAGGCTGGCGGAGAGCTTCTTGTAAAAAAAGTCTTTCTCCATCTCGAGAAACAGACACTCGACGGCCTTGGCGCGGCGGCGCAGCACCTGCGCCACGGGCTTCTCCTGGGCCGCGGTCACGGCGACCGAGAGGCCTTCGGCGCTGCGGACATTGTCCGCCTTGATGATCCCCGCCTTCTCGAAGGCGATCTCCGCCAGGGTGGGACCGAGGACCTTTTCGTGATCGTAGCTGACCGGCGTCAGCACGCTGACGTGGGACCGCGCGACATTCGTCGCATCCAGGCGGCCGCCGAGTCCCGTCTCCAGGACTGCGAGGTCGACGCCGCTGTTGTGAAAATACGTCAGCGCAACGGCGGTCAGGATCTCAAAAAAAGTCAGGGCCCCGTAGTTCTGAAAGGAACGCCGGAAAAAATCGATCTGCGGCCGGATCGACGAGAGGATCTCGGCGAATTCGTTCTTGAGGATCATCCCCGCAAAGACCTGGCGGGTATCGGCGTGGTGACGCACGTCGAGGATGCGGATGCGCTCGCGCAGGTCATTGAGGTGCGGCGAGGTGTAGAGCCCGACGCGAAAGCCGTTTTCGCGCAGGATGTGCGCGATAAAACAGGACGTGGACCCTTTACCCTTGGTCCCGGCCACGTGGACGACCTTGAAGCTGTCCTGCGGCTGGCCGATGTTGGCCAGAAGTTTCTTGACCCGCTCGATCTTGAAGGCCGTGCGGTAATGTGTCACGGCCTTCTTCTCGTAGTCGACGAAACTTTCCAGGTAGGCGAGGGCTTCTTCGTACGTCATGGGAACTTAGTGCTTGAAGTGGCGGATACCGGTGAAGAGCATGGCGATCTTGGCGCGGTCCGCGGCCTTGACGACCGCCGCGTCGGCGATCGAACCGCCGGGCTGGATGACGGCCGTGACGCCGGCGCGGCGGGCCAGGGCGATATTGTCGTCCTTGGGCAAGAAGGCGTCGCTGGCCATCACGGACCTCTTGGCGCGCTTGCCGGCCCTCTTGACGGCCAGGTAGAGCGAATCGACGCGGCTCGTCTGGCCCATCCCGATGCCGACGGTCTTCGTGCCGTCCGCCAGGACGATGGCGTTGGACGTGACGTGCTTGACGACCTTCCAGGCAAAGGAGAGCGCCGCCCTCTCCCGCTTCGTCGGCCGGCGGCGCGTGGCGACGCGCAGGTCGCCCTCCTTGTAGTCCCGGTCGTCCTCTTGCTGGATCAGGATCCCGCCGTCTATCTTCTTGAAGTCAAAGGGGTCGCGCTGCGGCGCGTCGGCGACGGGCACCTCGACGAGACGCACGTTCACTTTGGTCTTGAGCAACGTCAGGGCCTGCGCGGCGAAGCGGGGCGCTAAGACGCACTCGCAGAAACCCGCCTTTAAGATCGCCCTGGCCGTCGCGGCGTCGACGGCACGGTTCAGGCCGATGATGCCGCCGAAGGCCGAGAGTGGGTCCGTCGCCCAGGCCTGGCGGAAGGCCGCCGTCAGGCGGGCGTTTTCGGCGACACCCGTCGGATTTTTGTGTTTGATCACGCAGGCCGCCGGCCGCTCGAACTCCCGCACGAGCGCGAGGGCGGCGTTCAGGTCCAGATAATTATTGAAAGAGAGCTCTTTGCCGTGCAGCTGCCTGGCGTTGACCAGAAAGTGCGGGCTCAACGCCTCGGGCATCCGGTACAGCGCCGCCTTCTGATGAGGGTTCTCCCCGTAGCGCAACAAGGTCATCTGCATCAGCGTGACGGAGAAGATCCGGGGCAGTTCGGCCAGGCGGCGCGGCACCTGCCCCCTCAATTTGTTCTGAAGGTAGCCGGCGATGACGCTGTCGTAGTGCGCGGTCAACTTAAAGACCTCGACCGCCATCTCTTCCAGCAGGCCGTCCGGCACGCAGCCGGCGTGCCGCGTCAGCGCCTCGGTGACGCGGCCGTAAAACTTGGGATCCGGCACGACCGCCACCGAACGGCAGTTCTTGGCGGCCGAGCGCAACATCGAGGGGCCGCCGATGTCGATGTTCTCGATCGCGTGGGCGAGGGTCGCGTCCTTGCAGCTGATCGTCTCCTCAAAGGGATACAGGTTCACCACGACCATGTCGATGAGGCCGATGTCGTGCTTCTGGGCCTGCCGCATGTGTTCGGGGTTGCCGCGCACCGACAAGAGACCGCCGTGGATCTTCGGGTGCAGGGTCTTGACGCGGCCGTCCATCATCTCGGGGAAGCCCGTGTAATCGGAGATTTCGATCGCGGGGTTCCCCGCAGCCTTGAGCATCTTGGCCGTGCCGCCGGTCGAGATGATCTCGACGCCCCGCGCGGACAACGTCCGGGCAAACTCCGTGATCCCCTCCTTGTCCGACACGCTGATCAACGCCCTCTTGATCTTTAACATGCCCTTCCTCTTCTCGTGAGACAAACAGGCCTGGCCTTTCTGTCTCATTTTCACACGCTGAACTTGAACTCGATGACGTCGCCGTCCTGGACGACGTACTCCTTGCCCTCCTGGCGCAGACAACCGGAGGCCTTGGCCTGGTGGACGTTACCGGTCTTCGCGAGCTCCGCGAACGGCATCACCTCGGCGCAGATGAAGCCGCGCGCGATGTCGGAGTGGACCGCGGCGGCGGCGTCCAGGGCCGTGCTGCCGCGGCGCAGTTCCCACGCCCGGGCCTCTTTGGCGACTCCGGTCAAAAAGACGATGCGGCCGGCCGCGTCAAAGACGCGGCGCGTCAGGGCCAACAGGTCCTCGACCTCCTGGGGCGCGATGAGGACGACGGGCCTGAGCGTCACGAGGTTGGCGTTGACGAGGACCTTGCGCTCCTCCTCGCTCCAGGCGACGCTGTTCAAAAACTCCTCTTTCTCCAGAACCTGCTGCGCGCGCGCAAAGAGCGCCTGCTCCGCCTCGGTGAGCGGCTTTCCCAGCCGCGCCTCCAGCACCTCCATGTCCATGATGACGAGATCGAGCTTGCGCTCCTTTAAGCCGACGATCGCGTCCGCCGTCTTGATATCCGTGTCCGGGACGTACTCGACCTGGAGCGCCGTCGCCTTCTGCGCCTTGAAGAGCTCCTGGACCTTCTTCACCCTCTCGTCGACGAGGGGCTTCTTGCCTAAGGGAAAATCCGGTATGCCCGTAACGCTCGCCTTCATCGGTGCTATCCTTCTTCCTGCCCTTTGCGGCGCGGGTTCTGCGCGACGATCTGCTGCGTGATCTTCTGCGGCACCTCTTCGTAACCGACGTAGTGCATCGTGTAGCTCCCGCGGCCGCCCGTCATCGAGCGCAGGTCCGACGCGTAGCGGAACATCTCGGCCAACGGCACGAGGGCCTTGATGGTCTGGCTCTTGCCCCGCGCCTCGACGCCCAGGACCCGGCCGCGGCGGCTGTTCAGGTCCGCCGGGATCGCGCCCATGCACTCCTCGGGCACGACGACCTCGATCTCCATGATCGGCTCAAGGAGGATGGGACCGGCCTCCATCATCGCCTTGCGGAACGCGAGGGTCCCCGCGATCTGAAAGGCGATATCAGAAGAATCGACGTCGTGGTACGAGCCGTCGTAGGCCGTCACGCACACGTCCACTATGGGAAAATGGGTCATGACCCCTTCGGACATCGCCCGGCGGACCCCCTTCTCGACCGACGGGATGAAGTTGCGCGGGATGGCGCCCCCGACGATCTCGTCGACAAACTCGAAGTCCTTACCCCGCTCCAGGGGCGCCAGCTCCAGCCACACGTCGCCGTACTGGCCGCGGCCGCCGGACTGCTTCTTATGCTTGCCCTGCGCCTTCGCGCTCTTTTTGATCGTCTCCTTGTACGCCACCTTAGGGGTCCCGATCTCCACCTCGACGTGATAACGCTCTTTCAGGCGCTTGACCACGACGTCGATGTGCTGGTCGCCCATGCCCGTGACGACGAGCTCCCTGGTCTGGGCGTCGCGGTTGATCTTGAGGGTCGGGTCGCTGGCGCAAAGCTTGGTCAGCGCCTCGGAGATCTTCTCTTCGTCCTGGCGCGTCTTGGGCCTGATCGACGAAGAGAAGACCGGCTCCGGCAGGACGAACGGCGGCAGGAGGACGGATGTCTTACCGTCGCCGATCGAATCCCCCAGCATCGTCTCCTTGAGCTTGGCCACGGCCACGATGTCTCCGCACGACACCGAGGGCACGGACCGCTGCTCCTTGCCCTGCAGGATCATCAGGTTACCGACCCTCTCTTTGGCGCCGCGGGTCACATTATAAAAACCCGTGTTCGCGTCAAGTTTGCCGGCAAAGATACGCATCACCGTCAACTGACCGACAAAGGGATCCGATACGGACTTAAAGACAAAGGCGCACAGCGGGCCGTCTTCTTTGCAGGCGACCTCTCTGGGTTCCTCCGAATCGGGGTCCTTGCCCTGAAGCGGCGGCCTCTCAAGCGGAGAAGGAAGGTATTCGACGATCCCGTCCAAAAGCTCTTTGACCCCGGCATCCGTCACGGCCGAACCGGTGACGACGGGAAAGATCTTGCCCTGGAGCACGGCGCTCTTCAGGGCCTTCTTGTACTGGTCATCGCTGATCTCTTTGCCCTCGAGATACTGTTCGAGGAGGGCGTCGTCCGACTCGGCGATCGTCTCCTTCAGGTCGGAGGAGAGCGGAAAAGAGACGAGAGACGCCGCGCGGGAAAACCGCTCCCGGATCTCCTTGATCACTTCATCCAGATTGATGTTCTCCTTGTCCATCTTGTTGAGAAAGATAAAACGCGGGATCTTCCGCTCTTCCAGTTTGTCCCAGGCGCGTTCGGTGCCGACCTCGACGCCCGAGGTGGCGTCCACGACGACCACCGCGCCGTCCACCGCCCGCAGGCCGCAGATCATGTCCGCGATAAAATCCGCGTAGCCGGGCGTGTCCACGATCTGGATCGCGTGGTTCTTCCAGGTCGCGTGCATGACGCTGGAATTGATAGAGTGCTTCTTGGCGATCTCGTCCGTATTGTAGTCGCTGACCGTGTTGCCTTCGGGGGCTGAGCCCTTGCGGGTCGTCGCGCCGGCGGCGAACAAAAGCGCCTCCAGCAAAGAGGTCTTGCCGGCCTGGGCGTGCGAGACGAAGACGATACTCCTTTTGAATTCAGGCTTGACCTTTTCCATGCAGGACTCCCTTTTTTAGACGATGGACATCAACCCCGCACTTTCTGAGAAGGTTTTCGAAGGAAAGTGCGGGGTAACCTGCTGAAGGAGAAAACGTTAGGGTTCTATTATAAACGATTGACCCGGAGGCGTCAACTGGACAGTCAGGACCGCCCTGGAGCCGCCCCCTTACCTTATTATGGGCATCCTCTGGGTGACCGGGAGACAGTTTCCCGAACAACCTGGAAACTGTTTCCCGAACAACTTGGAAACTGTTTCGCCTTGGACGCCTTGGAGGGGGGAGGGGGTTACTCGACGTACGTGTAGATCTTGCCTTTGTAGTTGCGCAGGACGTGCTTGCCCTTGTCCTGAGAGATGAGGTAGTTCGGCCCCACGGGGATCTTGCCGCCGCCGCCTGGGGCGTCGACGACATAGGTGGGCACGGCGTAGCCGGAGGTGAAGCCGCGCATCTTATCGATGATATTGATGCCGACGGCTATCGGCGTACGGAAGTGCGCCGTCCCCCTGACGGGGTCGCACTGGTAGATGTAGTACGGCCGCACGCGGACCTTCAGGAGATCGTGCATTAGCTTCTTCATAACGTAGGGGCGGTCGTTGATCCCCTTCAAGAGGACGGTCTGGCTGCCCAGCGGGATGCCCGCGTCCGCCAGCATGTCGCAGGCAGCCTTACAACGCTTGCTGATCTCGCGGGGGTGGTTGAAGTGGATGCTGACCCATAGCGGCGTGAACTTCTTGAGCAGCTCGATCAGGTCCGGCGTGATACGCTGGGGAAGCGTCACCGGAACGCGGGTCCCGATGCGGACGAATTCGACGTGGGAGATACTCTTGATCTTCAGCAGGATCGTCTCGAGCTCGTCATCCTCGAGCATCAGCGGGTCGCCGCCCGAGATGAGGACGTCGCGGATCTTCCGGTTGCCCTTGATATAGCTGACCGCCGCGTCCAGCGTCTTCTCGTTGAGGGCACGGGACTCCTTCTCCCCCACCAGGCGCCGCCGGGTGCAGTGGCGGCAGTACATGGCGCACTGTTCGGTCGCCAAAAGAAGCACCCGGTCCGGATAGCGGTGCACGAGACCGCTGACCGGCGAATCCCGGTCCTCGGCGCACGGATCGACAAATTCCTTGGCGCCGAAGACGAACTCGTCTTTCAGGGGGATGGCCTGACGCCGGATGGGACACTCGGGATCGCTGGCATCCATCAACGTCACCCAGTACGGCGTGACCGCCATGGCAAGCCGCCCCCGCGACCTGCGGATGCCCTCTTCCTCTTCGGGGGTGAGGATCAGGACCTTGGCGATCTGATCCAGGGACGTGATGCGGTTCTTGATCTGCCAGTGCCAATCTTCCCACTGCTCGTCGGTAACGTCCCTCCACAGGGCGACCTTGTGGTAGTCCCCGATGGACGCGCGCCGCCCCGATGCCGTCGTGACGATGGCATCGGGTGCCGCAGCAACAACAGGATTTTCAGCCTTAACCGATCCCATGGAGCTCCTTAATGTTGTTCATTCAGCGACATCCCGCTGGAGCAAAAATCCTGCGAAAGCGGGATGGACTCCTTAATGTTGTTCATTCAGCGACATCCCGCTGGAGCAATTTTTTCACATTCATCCCCTGGTAAGCCCGCGGTTTTCTGCGAAGGCGGGATAGCGTTGGCGTGCTATATCCACAACCTTAAGAAGCAACTCCTCATACGTCCAGCCGTGCGCCTTGGCGATCATCGGAAAGACGTCCTCGTCCGACAAAGACGGCAACGGGTTCACCTCCAGGACATACGGCCGGCCCTCTTCGTCCAAGCGAAAATCTACCCGGCCGAAATCCCGGCAATCGACCGCCCGATAGGCGGCCACCGCCATGCCCCGGAGCTTGCGCCGGAGGCCCGCCGGCACCTTCGCCGGACAGATGTACTTGATGTCCGTCGACGCCAGGCGCCGCCACGTGTACATGAGGTCCCCCAGGTCCTGGAGCCCGGCGATCTGGATCTGCACGGGCTCCAGCGCCTCCGGTTCATCGTTGCCGATCACGAGGACCGTGAGCTCGCTGCCCCGGATGAACTCCTCGACGATGGCCGGCTGACGGTACACCCGGTTCACCTCTGCGATCCGGGCCTTGAGGTCCTTCTTTTTTCTGACGATCGAATCGTCCGAGATCCCCTTCGAAGACCCCTCATGGCACGGCTTGACGATGACCGGGAACTTCATGCCGTCCAGATCCCTCAGAGAAAACTTTCCGTTGGCCAGAAAAAACCGTGGCGTCGGCACGCCGTCGGCCACAAACGCCTTCTTGGCCATGACCTTGTCCAGTGCCAGAGAGAGCGTCAGGCCGTCGCTGCCGACATACGGCACGCCGAAGACCTCCAGGATCGTCGGCACCTCGGCCTCGCGGCTCCGGTGGCCCAGCCCTTCGCAGACATTGAAGACGATGTCGACATCCAGGTCCGGCAGGCGCTCCAGGAGCCTGCGGACGTTGCCGATGCGCTCTATCCGGTGCCCGCCGGACTCGAGCGCCCTGGCGATGAGACCGATCGTCTCCTCGACGTCCAGCTCTGCGAGGGCATCTTCAGGGCCCTGCGCATGCTCCGGGTGGTCGGACTTCAAGTCATATGTAAAACCGATGGTGCAGGGCATGGAGCACCTTAATGTTGTTCATTCAACGACATCCCGCTGGAGCAAAAATCTTGCGAAAGCGGGATGGACACCTTAATGTTGTTCATTCAACGACATCCCGCTGGAGCAAAAATCTTGCGAAAGCGGGATGGACACCTTAATGTTGTTTATTCAGCGACATCCCGCCGAAACGGCCTTCGCAAGCGGGACCATTAAGAAAAAAGGGGGCCCTGCGAACGCGAGCCCCCTTGCAAGACAAGATGACGAATTGTTTTCTCCCTTTTAACGAAGCGTGGACGATAAAAAATATTTTTCCCTACAATTTAATATTATCTTAACGGCAACATGTTGTCAAGAAATTTTGGGGGGCAAAAGATCTTTTTCCGTCAAATTTCTCGACGAGGAAAAATTTTTTGAAAAAATTTTTCATTAAAAACGGCTCGTGCGGCGAAAATGAACTAAACTGAACGCCAAAACGACAAAAATGAGGACGAGCGACTCCGCGATGACGCGGCCGGCGTCGAGTTCCAACTCGAACATCCGCAGCCGCGTCATCGAGACGCCCCACAGGACGTTCACCTGCGGCAGCAGACGCGTGCTCAAGGCAAGCATCTGATGAAAGAAGGACGTGGCGGCTCCCCGCAGGAACGTCTCGCGGGCCAGCGGCCCGCCCAGTCCCGCGACCAGCATCAGGATGGTCAGGATCCCGGCGAGGGCGTTGGGCACGAGGAGATAAAAAAAGACGGTGAGGCTGATACACAGGAGTCCCATGATGAGCGCGATACTCATCCCCGGCCACAGGTATCCCGTCAAGAGGCGCGTCTGGGAGACCAGGATGAACCAGAGCCCCGCGGTCATCAGGAGCCAGTTCAAAAAGACCATCTGGAAGAGGCCGATCACTACGCCGACCAGCACCTGCCACGACCGCACCGGTTTGGAGAGGAGAAGGATCAGGTTGGCGCGCCCCAAAAAACTCTGCAGGACGCTGACGGAGACAAAGATGGCGATGAGGGGAATGAAGATATGGACCGCGACGAAGCCGATGTGGAGGGCCGACTGCTGGGGGGTCTGGTCGCTGAAGATCTTCGGGTCGTCCACCACGAAGGGGACGTTGGCCATCAGGATGAAGAGCAGCGCGAGCAGCAAAAAGCCGTACATCATGCGCTCGCGCGTCGCCCAGCGATAGACCTCCCGGCCGATCAGGAACGTGGCCTTGAGATCGCTCCAGGCCGCCTTAACCCTCATGGCGGATGATCCTCATGAACTCTTCCTCCATGCCGCCGGCCCTCAGGAACTCGTCGCGGCCCTCGACCTTACGGCAGCGGCCCGCATCGAGGATGGCCACGCGGTCGCAGAGCTTTTCGATCTCCGTGAGCGTGTGCGTGGACATGACGATGGTCTTGCCCGACCTCTTCAGCCCCTGGAGCATCTCCCGCAGGCGCGCCAGGATCACGGGGTCCAGGTAGACGGTCGGCTCATCCAGGATGATGAGGTCCGGGTCATGGACGAGCGCCTGGATAAAATCCACCTGGCGCCGCTGTCCCGCCGAGAGGTGTTTCAGGAGGACGTGGCGCTCCTTTGTCAGCCCCGTCGCCTCCAGGAGGTTCTTGATCCGCTCCCGGATCACCGTCGCGCTCAACCCAAAGAGCGAGCCGAAAAAAAACAAGAGGTCGTGCACCGTGCAGAAGTCGGGCAGGATCGTCGTCTCGGGGACGTATCCGATGCGCGCGAAAGGCGCCGTGTCGCCCGCGACGAAGGGCTCACCGAAGAGCTCGATACGCCCTGCCGTCGGCCGCACCACCCCTACCAGCATATTCAGGGTGGTCGTCTTACCCGCACCGTTGGGGCCCAGGACCCCGAAGATCTCTCCCTCAAAGACCTCCAGGTCCAGGTCCGCGACGGCCAGCGCCTCCCGGCGGAAAAAGAGGGTACCTTCGACAAAGCGTTTCGTCAGCCCGGACGTCTTTAAGATAGGGACGCTCACGTCAGCACCTTGCGTCGCCTGAGTTCTTTTTTGAAGTCACACAGAGACCGGAAGCGGATACAGCTGAGCCCCAGCCGTCGGGCCGCCCGGATGAGGTCCGGCCGGTCGTCGGTATAGAGGATGCGGCCGTTCGCGCGCCGGCCCTTTACGGCCACGGCGCAGCGATAGATGCGCGGGTGCGGTTTCTGCACGCCGACCTTATACGAAAGGATCACCTTATCGAAGACGCGCAGGTGCCCGGGGAACTTCCTGCGGATGTACGCGTAGTGGAGGGCGTTGATGTTCGAGATGAGGTGCAGGCGCCAGCGCCGGCGCAGGGTCTTGAGGAGCGCGAGGACTCCGGGGTTCGGAAAAAAGATCTCGCTCCAGATGGGGACGAATTTTTTATAGGTAAGCCCGTCGAGCGCCAGGTCCTTCTTGAGCCGCGCGAAAAACTGCCGCGAAGAGAGACGCCCCTCCTCATAGTCCCGGGTGAGCGGCGAGTCGAAGAAGGTGACGTAGGCCTCTTTGAAGGTCTTCGGCGAGTAGGCGAGGATGCGGCGCACGGCGATGCGGTGATCGAAACGGATCAACACATTGCCCAGGTCGCACAGGATAAGCCCACGGCGATCGGATCTGTTCGGCGACATGCGGCAGCGCGCCTAATTGTTCTTCTTGGACGCCTTTTTAAAAAGATCGAGGAACCGGTCTTCGTACTTGTCGTAGACGTTCCACTTGTCCAATTCTCTCTTGAGCTCCGTCGCCCGCGCAAGGTCCCGGCGGGCCGCGACGAAGAGCCTGTCGATGTGGCGCCGGGCCGACTCCGGCAGCCGCGAGGCGTCGGCAAGCCTCTTCTTGATTTCCTCGATCTCCTGCTGGTCGATCGGCGTCTCGGCCTGAGGCGGGGTCTTCAGGTATTCGATCAGGTGCTCGATCTCCTGGTTCATCCGCGCGGCGTGTTTCTGCATCTCCGAGAGGTCCACCTTCATCCCCAGGACGGCCGCCAGCTTCTCCAAGACGGCCATCGAGGCGAGCGGGTTCTCGATCTGCACCGTATAAAGAGGGATCTCGCCCAAGAGGCAGACGCCGTCCAGCCCCCGCGCCTTGGCCGCGCCCAGGATCAGGCCGTTCAAGCCGCTGATCTGCCCCGTCGGCATCACCTTGATGCGCCGGGCCGCGAGCTCATCGAGCAACTTCTTCTGCGTGGCGACGGCGCGCACCTGCGGCAACTGCGTGTGTTCGATCGGCAGCGGCATCGCGGCGAACGTGTAGAGCGTCTTGATGTTGAGGGAGACCGCAAAATCGACCATCTCCAGGGCGTAGGCAAAGCTCTTCTCGATGAGCGGCTGGGCGTTGCTGATGAAGAGGACCACGTCGTTGCCCGCCGCCACACCCTTCACGGCGTAAAACCGCCCCTCGGGCAGAGGCGGCAGGATGATCTGGCCTGCCTCCACAAAGATCCCCGAGTGATAATAATAGTCCGACGCCGCCATGACGGCAAACTCCTGCGCCTTGAACCTCTCCTTCAGGTACAGCGCCGCCTTCAGGGCCACATCGCCCATGCCGGGCCAGGCGGCGATGAGGACCGGGTTCTTGAGGCGCAGCTTTTTGGTGATGCGGATCTTCTTCATGGAGCCCCGCTCTTACCTTCCCTGGCGACACCCCCGCAGGGGGTGGAGCCCCGCTCTTACCTTCCCTGGCGACACCCCCGCAGGGGGTGGAGCCCCGTACTCTGCTTTCCCTGACGACATCCCTCGCCGCAAACCCCGACTATGGCCTGGGTCTGCGGCGTGGGATCACGTTGTATTGTATATTCTTTTCATCGACCTATCAACGTCTTTCGGACCTCACGGCCTCTTTTTATCAAAAAGCCTGATAAAACGCTCCAGCACCTCGGCGCCGCGGACCAGGTCCCGGATGCGGACGAATTCGTCGGTCGCGTGGGCGTTGCCCTTGGCGCCGTAGCCGGTCGCCACGGCCGGGATCCTCATGTTCTGAAAGAAGGTGATGACCGTCGCCCCCTCGCTGCCCCGGACCGGCGCCGGCGCGCCGAGGGCGCGGGCCGCCCTCCTCAGGCAGGATACGAAGGGGTGGCGCGCGTCGATCTCATACGGCCGCTGGATGTCGTCGACTTCGATCTTGTAACGGATCCCCGCCTTGTCAAAGGCCGCGCGGATACGCCTGAGGATACGCTGTGCCGACATGCCGGGCAAAAACCGGAGGTCCGCCTCCACGACACACCAGTCCGCCACCATGTTCACCTTGTCCCCGCCGCGGATGGTGCCGATGTTGACGGTCAGCGGCTTCAGGAGCCGGTGCCGGCGCTGCTGCCAGCGCAACCCCTCAAGTATCCGGATCAGGACGAACGCCTGGTCGATGGCGTTGACGCCACGGTGGGGGTAGGCGCCGTGGGCCTTGCGGCCGGCGACGCTGATGCGAAAGTGGATGAGCCCCTTCTGGGCGGTGATGATGTTGAATTCGTCGGAGTCGAGGATCAGCGCGAAAGAAGGACGCACGATATTCTTTTCCAGGAGCGGCACGAGCCCCCGGCCCGAGCCGGTCTCCTCGTCGGCCGTCGCCAGAAAGACGACGTCATGCCTCAGGCGCGCCCCGTCCTCGGCGAGGCGGGCCATCACCTCCATGGCCACCGCGAGGTTGCCCTTGCAGTCCGTGGCGCCCCGGCCGTAGATCTTGCCATTGCGCACGACGCCCGAGAACGGCCCGACCCGCCAGCCGCGGCCCGCCGGCACGGTGTCGAGGTGCGGCGTGATCAGGAGCGACGCGCGCGACGAGTACCCCTTGAGGACGGCCAGCACATTGTCCCGCTTGGGGTAGAGCCGGATACGGCGCGGCCGCAGCCCCGCCCGCTTCAGGGTGCCGGCCACAAACGCCGCCACCGCCCGCTCATCCCCCGGCGGGTTCTCGGAGTTGATCCGCACCAACCGCTGCGTCAGCCTGACCAGCCTTTGCTTGTTAGTCATATTAATCTGTATCCTCGGCCGGATGGAATCCCCGCACTCTGCACTCCCTGGCGACATCCCCCGAAGGGGGATGGGGTCCCCCCATCCGGCCTATCGTGCTTTCGATGTGCTCAGCGGCCGGTGCGACCGTTTCCCCTCGAGGGGCCTGTTCGCCGCCGGCCGCAAGTGAAGACGTTATCAAGGCGCCCTGGGCCAGGTCTGCGGAGCGAAGTAGAGCGGAGCGGAGCCCGTAGCACGGTCCTTCCCCGGGGGAGCACCGCCATGAGCGAAGCAGACCTGGACAGGGCGCCCCAGAGGGGGAATGGTCGTGCCAGCCGCCGCGCCAGACTCCGCCTCGGCCAGCCACCGATGAGACTTATAGCTAGGCTATTCGTCTCACCTTATTTTAACTGATATAGCCGATGCGGCGCAAGAGTTCCTGGTTTTGTTTCCACTTCGCGTTGACCTTGACCCAGAGCTCCAGGAAGAACTTCTTGCCGTAGATCTCTTCTAATTCCTTGCGGGCGGCGGTGCCGACCCGCTTCAGGAGGTCGCCCTTGCGGCCGATGACGATCGCTTTTTGCGAGTCGCGCTCAACGAGGACCACGACCCTGGCCACCGTCAGGTCTTCACGGCGATCGATGATCTCCTCGGCATAGACCGCCATCGAAAAAGGCAGCTCCTCCTTCAGGCTCTCCAGAAACTTCTCGCGCACGATATCCTGTATCGTCAGCTGACGGGGGAAGTCCGTCAGGACATCCTCGGGATACAGGGGCGGCCCCTCGGGCAGGAGATCGAAACAGGCGGCGAGGAGACCCTCGACGTTCGTGCCCCTCAGGGCCGAGAGGGGCACCGGCGTCACGCGGCCGGCCTCGTTCAGCGGCCGGCCCAACGTCCGCTCCCACGCCTTGAGATAATCCTGCAGGTGGGCCGTGCCCCGGTCGATCTTGTTGAGGCCCAGGACCACCGGAGCGCTCGCGGCCCCCAGGCGCTCCAGCAGCATCTCTTCTTCTTCGCCGACATGCTCGGTGGCATCGACGAGATGCAGCAGGACGTCCGCCCCGCTCATCGACTCCTGGATCGCCACCATCATCGCCCGGTCAAAGGCGTGCTTCTTCGTGTGCAGGCCCGGCGTGTCCAGAAAGACGATCTGGCCGCGCGCCTCATGCAGGACGCCGCGGATCTGGTGGCGGGTCGTCTGCGCCGTGGGCGAGACGATGGCAACCTTCTCGCCCAGGATACGGTTGAGAAGTGTCGACTTGCCGGTGTTCGGCCTGCCGACGATAGCGACGATACCTGCCTTCATGACCCCCTCACGATCTCATATAATTTTTCAGGGCTAAACTCATGGCGCAATAAGACATGATGCCAATCCTCGTTCATCAGCTCACCCATATCAAGAAAATCATAGCGGTCGTTCAGGGCGCGTAAAAAAATCCCGCGGCTGTCGTAGGCCAGGGCCGAGTCGATGACATAGACAGGACGCCCCTGGGCCAGGAGAGGGTCGATCGTCTCATCGAAGAATCTCTTTATCGACGCCGGGTTGCCGTCGATCGGATGCGGCAGCAGCGGACGCTTCGCATAGTATTCGATGAAGGGGCCTTCATCGACGGCCAGGACGAGACCCTGCGGGCTGGTCTTGCGGCCGACCCATCGCGCGAAGTCGACCTGCAGGGCGTGGTCGTGACGAAACAGCAGGACGGGCACGAACATCATGAGGCGCACGCAGACGACCCCCAGGAGGATCCAGCCCGACACGACGATCAGGCGCCGGCGGTCTGAAACAATCCGGCCGAAGGCATGCGCCTCGAGGATCAACAGGGGCAGCCACGCGACAACGAGATACAGCATACCTGAGGAAGAAAGGTTGCCGTATAAAAAGTGAAAGACCGCGAACCAGAGGATCAAAAAAGTAAGGAGGCGGAATCTCCTGCTGAAGACCATCCCGCCGATGCCGGCGAGGATGAGACCGCAGGCGTAGAGTCCGAACCCACTATACAGCCAGGCGAAAGACAGAGGCAGGACCTTGGAAAAGGAACCCAGAAAGACCGCCTGGTATTCGTTGGTGAGGGCGAAATGAAGAAACGCCATCCCTTTTTGAGAGAGGAGCGGGATGTAAAAGAGCAGGACCGTTGCGAACGCAGCAAAGGCCAGGAGCCCAAGGGCCCGCAGGCGCCGGCGCACGGGCAGGGACGCGCTCAACAAGAGAAAGCCCAGGGGCAGGGCGAAGACCATCTCAGAAAGACGCGCGGCACCGCACAGACCCAGAAAGACCCCCGCGGTCAAAAGATCGCGCCGGCGCGTGACATCCTGAATAAAACCCAGGAGAAAATAAAGGCTCGCCAAGGCCAGGCACATGGCCGGCGTCAGGCTCTTGCCAAAGGTCGAGACAGCGACATGGGGCGGGAAAAAAGTCAAAAGAAGGCCTGCCACAACAGCCGTATGAAAGCCGAACATCCGCTCGACGACCAAAAACAACAGGACCACCGACAGGGCCCCGCAGACGACGCCGACAACATTCAGGCCAAAGACGATATCCGAGACGCCGAAGACCTTCAGGATAGCGATGGAGAGCGCCCCGAAGAGGACCGCCAGCGGATGACCATCTCCATGCGCGTAATGGAGGCGGCCCGTCTCGAGCGTCTCCTGAGCCGCCAAGGCCAACCTCAAGACATCGACATGAAAAGGCCCTTTACTCATAAGGGCCAGGCGCAGGCAAAGGGCGGCCGCAAAAATAAAGACCAAGACCCAGACCCTTTTAAAACGCATGATTGATCCCCACCCAGACACGGGTATCCTTGTCTTCGCCGTCAAGGGGCCGGGCGACGTCGATGCGCAGCCCCAGGCGCTCGGCGGCGCCGGCGATGTTGAAGTAGACGCGCAGGCCCAGGCCGACGTCTTTACGGAACCCGTTCTCATTGAAATCCGTGTACCACGCCGAGCCCGCATCGAAGAAGGCGACACCCTGGACCGCGTCGAGCGTGGCGATGTTCCAGGGGAGGCGCACGTCCAGGTCGCGCAGGACCGGGAAGCGGTACTCGGTGCTCCCGAGCACCATCGCGCTGCCCTGGATGCTCTTATAGGCATACCCGCGCAGCTCACGGTCCGAGCCCAGGTAAAAGAGGTACTTGTCCTTCGGGTGGCCGCCGCCGCCCTTGACGCGCAACGCGATCTTGTGCCCTTTCCAGAGCTCGACATAACGGTTGTATTCCAGCGACGAACGCACGAAGGCATCGTCGCCGTGGGCCACGTGCCCGGCCACCTCCGAGACAGAGGTCAGCCGGAACCCCGTCGCGGGGTCCGGGAAGGTGCCCGCGTCCGACCAATGCAGGCTCAGGCCGAAGATCGACTCGCTCTTCTGCCTGTAGCGCAGGTTACGCGCCTCCTCCCCCTCCCCGACGAACCCGGCCTGCCCCAAGCCGCGGTTGTGCAGGAAGTAGAGCGTCGCGTGGCTGTTGGGCTCGACGAGGCTGTAGCCCAGCGAGAACTCCCGACGCAGGTAGAGCTTATAAGATTGCAGGTTCTCCTCCTCATCGCCCACGGCCTGGCGGTCCATGAACTCGAGGCCCCAGCTCAGGTACTGCCCGAAGAGGTTGTGTTTTTCAAACCCCGCCGAGGATATCCACGACTCCGCGTTGCTGTCGTAGTGGCTGGCGATATACGCCGTCCAGTCGCCGGACCGCTTCAGCGCGGACTTGACCCCGATGCCGTAGGCCGAAAGGCTTGGGCCCGTCAGCCAGTGGTAACGGTCGCTCTTTAAAAAGAGCGGGACATCATACAGGCCGTGGTAGAGCGGCACGAAACGGACGGACAACCGGCGCGGGTACCGGTTGTTCATGCGGTCGAGGTCCAGGATCCGGCCGTCCGGGTCGACCTCGACCTCGACGACCTCCCGGCCGGCGTCGACCGGGATCTCCTCCCGGGCCGCCTCGCCTTTAAAAGAGACGGTCTCCTCGGTCCCGTCGCGGTAGCGCAGCCGCACGTCGAGCGGCATGCGCACGTCGCCGACCTTCTCGAGGACGAGGCGGCCGCCGCGCCGGAAGACCCCGTAGTCGCAGACCGCGGCCCGGTAGAGCCACTCGTCGAAGAACCACGAGAGGTCCTGGCCGCTCACCTCTTCGGCGAGCGCCGTGAAGTCGCTGACGCGGACGATGCGGAAACGGAACCGCTCGGCGTACCGGCGCATGAGCGTCTCAAGCTTCTCGCGGCCGATAAGGGTCGCGAGCATACCCACGACCTCCGACCCCTTGCCGTAGGCCACGGTGAAGATCAGGCTCGGCTCATAAAAGCTCGATGACTCCTGAATGATGGCCGCGTCCCAGCCCTTTCTGGCGAAGTACCAGTAGCGGTAGGATTGCACGTCGTCAAACGACGGGTTCGGGATAATCTGCTCCACCCAATCCGGCGCGTCCACGATCTTGGCGTCCGGGCCGTATTTGTGTTTGAAGTACTCCAGCGTCCAATAGGAGTTGATGCCCTCGTCGAGCCACACCTCCCGGTACTCGTCGTTGCCCACGACGTTGTACCACCACTGGTGCCCGGTCTCGTGGACGATAAGGAACTCAAAGTAGCGGTCGAGGAAGGTCGGCATCTGGTAGGCGCGCGTGTCGATGAAGACGAGGCCGGCGTTCTGGCTGCCGCCGTAGCCCAGATACACCGGCGCGATGGAGAACTTCTTGTACGGATACGCGCCGAACCGCTCGCCGTAATACGCCAGCATGTCGGCGGCATAGGCCGCCGCCTTGACGGCCTGGCGTTCATCCTTCTTAAGGTAATACGACTCGATGGTCACGCCGTCGCGCTCGATGCGGTGGCACGCGTAGGCGTCGCTGACGGCCAGGGTCAGCTCGCGCAACGGCGCCGAGCTCTTCAGGCGCACCGTCTTGACGCCGGAGACGACGATCTCACCGACCACCTCGTCGCACCCCGAGACCACGTCATAGCCGTCCGGGACCTCGAAGGTCAGCGTGTACATCGCCGCGTCGCTGACGTAGGGCATGTGCAGGAGATAATCAGGGTGCTTCTGCCACGCCCCGTCGTCGTGCACCGCGAGCAGCGGGTACCAGCGGTTCAGGGCGAACGTGTCCCTGTACCGGCCGAAGCGGCCCAGATGATACGGGATCTTCACCGCGAAGTCCATCTCCAGGACGCACGTCGCGCCCGCCGGACAGGCGTCGGCCAGCTCGACCTTCAGGAGTGTCGCGTCCTCCCCCTCGACGGAAAATTTCAGGTCACTCTGCGCGCCGTCCTTCAGGGACGCGACGGTGAGCGCCCCCTGCTGAAAGCCTTCCGGGAACGGATCCGCCTTGAAGTAGCTCGCGTACTTATAGAGGTTGCGCTTCTCGCGGGGCGAATACTTGTGGTTCGGATAGATACGCAGGTAGATCTCCTTGAGCGGTCCGCCGGTGTCATTGCGGAACGACAGGGTCTGGTGCGCCGTCAGCGTCGCGGCCGCCGGATCGAACCGGGCGCTGATGTCATACCGGACGTCCTCAAACGCCCACGCCCCCTGCGCGGCGACGAAAATAGTCGTAACGGCGATGAAGACAACGCGGCACAACAGGGAAAATTCCTTTTCACGCAGACAATCAGAAGTTTTTCGGCAGATGTCTGCGAGGAATTGCATTTTTGCCGTAGCGACCCGGGTTGATGGAGCGTAACGGCAAAAATGCAAACCGAAGCAGACGGCGAAAAACTTCGTCTGCGGAAAAGGAAGCTTCCCTGTCCTGTAGGGTTTAATCATATAGTGGCCTGCTGCGGACTATTTATCTTTTCCCAACGGACAGACATCGCAAAGAGGCTTTGTCTTTTTGCAGTAATCTTTGCCCAGGCGCACGAACAGGGCGTGGAACTCGTTGAAGAACGGCTCGCGCGCAGGCAGGTGGTCCGTGAAGACGGCCTGCAGGCGGCTGTAGTCGGCGTCTTCGGCGACGATGCGGTGGCGGGCCAGGACGCGGCGCGTGTAGGCGTCGACGACAAAGACGGGCTTCTTGAGCGCGTACAGGAGGATCGAGTCCGCGGTCTCCGGGCCGATGCCGTTGACGGCCAGGAGCTCTTCCCGCAACGCCTGCCGGGGCCGGCGCCGCATCCGGCTGAAGCTGCCGCCGTAGCGGCGGTCGAGGTACCGGATAAAGTGCTTGAGGCGGCGCGCCTTCATATTAAAATATCCGGCCGGCCGGATCAGGCGGGCCAGCCTCTTCTCCGGGACCGCCTTGAGCGCCGCAAACGACAGGCAGCGGGCCCGGCGCAGCGCGCGGATCGCGCGGGCGACATTGGACCAATTCGTGTTCTGCGTGAGGATCGCGCCGACGCTGATCTCAAGGGGCGTGCGGCCCGGCCACCACCCCTGGGGCCCGAAGGCGGTCCGTAATCGCCTATAGATCTTCTCAAGCCTCGCGCGCACGGCGCCTCACTCTCCGTTGAGGGACAGCGGGTTGAAATCCTCGATCGCCAGGATGGCGTAAGCGGTCGCCGCCACCGAACCGGTCGCGTGGCCCCGCGGCGTGTGCCAACCGTGCCCCGTATCGGCGAGCTCGTGCGAGGCGTAGGGCAGGCAGAAGTCGCCCTGCCCCACCGGCGAGGGGCTCGTGACGACCATCTTCGTGAGCTCCGATATCCCCTCACGCGACAGACCCCTGTAATGCCGGGCCATCCCGGGCGCGCCCGCCTCCTCGTGGTAGGCGGCCATGATCTGAAAGGCCATGATCATCTGGGACGACCACTCGCACGAGACGACCCCGCCGCGCGGCAGGTTCCGCTCTTTGGCAAAATCAAACCCCTTGACGCGCACGCTCGTGCCGTCGCCCTTCTTAAAGTTCGTCGTGACCGAACACTGCGCCAGGGCAAACTCGATGATCTGGTCCGGGTCCATCCCGATCTCCTCTAAACCGCGCGGCCCTACGGCGGCGATGGACCACGCGTACGTGTCCGTCGCGATGGTCGCGTCGCCCTTGCCGCGCTTGACGAGCGGGTCCGCCAGCCGGCTGTACGCGTTCACTTCGAGCCAGGCGAGCGTGCGGTCGGCGCGTTCGCGATAGCGGGCCTCGCCGGTGACGGCGGCGAGCATCTTATAGAAGGCGTACGCGTCCAGGTTGTGCTCCGTGCTGTGCCACGTCACCTTCCGGTTGCCGCGGATCCCACCCTCTGCGTCAGTGAGGGTCTCCAGCCACGCGGCGGTCCCCGTCGCGAGGTCCAGGTAACTCTCATCCTGCGTCCCGTGCGTGTACTGCAGAACGGCCAGACCCAGCCAGATATTCGGGCCGGCGTGGGCGATGTACTCCGCCGGGTCCCCTGCCGCCGCATAATAGGCGTTGACGACGGCGCCGCCGTCGATGCGCTCGGCCGTGCGGTAAAAATCAAAGATCTGCCGGGCGTAATCCGGCTGCCCTCTGAGCGTGAAGACGATCGCCGCCAGCGCCTGGTCATACGTAAAGGCCCAGTCTTTGATGGCGGCGTCCCCCTCAAAGCTCGCCAAGAGCCCGGTGCGGCGGTTGCGGTGCACGACGAGCCAGCGATAAAAACGGTCGACGAGCTGCACCTGTGCCCCCTCGGCCTCGTGGGCCGCGATCTTGACCTGGCGCTCCACCTCGAGGGCCTGCTCCTTCAGGTCGGCGATATCCCTGTTCAGCTGGGCCTGATACTTCCTGTAAAAATCGAGCGACGCCCGGAGCACCGTGGCCTCTTTCTTGTCGCGCGCGCTCGTCATCTCGACGTCCCGGGCGAGGCTGTTGATCTGGCGGTTGGCCTCGGCGAGGTCGAACTCCATCTCGTCGAGCTTGACCTCCAGGTTCTCCCGGTCGCGCGCGAGCGTCCGCTGGTGGACGAGTTGGGCGCCGAGGCGGCCCAGGAGCCTCTCGTTTTCCAGGCGCAGGCGCGTGTTGTAAAAGGTCAGCGAGGTCAGCCCCAGCGTCAAGACCAGGATGAACGTGATCATCATGGCCTTGACAAAACGGCGCACGCCGATATACCGGCGCATCCGGCCCAGGTCCCCGCGGTCGATCTCCTGGTAGTCGAGGCCCGCCACGTACGTGTTGACCAGCCCCTCCTCGACGCAGCGCAGCCAGACCGGCCGGGCGGCGGCGCGGATGTTCACCGAGTAGGGGATGTGGATCTGCAGGACCAGGGACGTGGCGGGGGTCTCGAGGCGACGCACGTCGTCAGGGTGCACCAGCCGCATCGTCAGGCACAGGCCGCCGTCGCTGACGTCCTGGGTGAAGCCCTGGCGCCAGCCCGTGCGCGGCCGGCCCTCCTCGTCCAGAAACTGGAACTCGACGGGGAATATCTGGTCGAGACGCCGGTAGCGCCGGCGCTCCTGTCCCGGTTCCCGCTGTCGTGGGACCCTCTTAAATCTCATAATTCAAAGGGGGTATGAAGCCGCGCGCCATGCGGATGCGCTCTCCGATGGGCGGATGGTCGTACAAAAAGATCTCGACCCAGCGCGCCGGCGCGAACTCGGCGAGGTTCACTGCTCCGAGGCGGCGCATCATCGTAACGAAGACATCGGGCCGGCCGGTGGCGCGCAGGGCGAAGGCGTCGGCGCGGCGCTCCAGAAGTCGCGCGAAGCCGTTCTGGACCGGCAGGAGGAGCAGGCCCGTGCCCAGCAGGATAAGCAGAAACAGCGGCAGGTTCGCGATGTCGCTCATCGCGACGAAGCCCAGCCGCGCCGAGAAGTGCGTCATGAGGCGGTGCGCGGCGAAAAAGGAGAGGACCGCCGCGCCGAGGCCGAAGATCAGGAACAACCACGTATCGCGGTAGCGGTAGTGCCCGACCTCGTGGGCCACGACCGATTCGATCTCCTCGGGCGCGAAGTCCCGCACGAGCGTATCGCTCAAAAAGATCTTCTTGGCGCGTCCCCAGCCGGCCACCATGGCGTTGGCCTTGACGGTCTTGCGCGAAAAGTCGAGGACGAAAATATTCTTCAGCCGGATGCCCTGGCCGGCGAGAAAGACGCCCAGCCGGTCGCGGAGGGGGCCGCCGGCAAGCGGCGTGACCTTAAAAAAGAGCGGCAGGACACACCGCGGGAAGATACGGCTGATGAGGACCGAGACGACAAACCAGAGGCCCGCGGCCCACAACCACCACGTCCGGGGAAAGACCGACAGGAAATAATAGATGCCCTCGACGAGCAGGAGCGCCACGACAAAGGCGAGCAGGGACTTCTTCAGGACGTCCGCCAGCCACGTCCTGAGCGGCGCGCGGCTCAATTTGAACCGGTGTTCCCAGACGTAGCCCTCGAAATAATCCAGAGGCAGGCAGACGCACCAGAAGATGAGGCTGAAGGCCGCGAAGTACAGGGCGTTGATGGAGAAGAAGTCGTCGCGCACCGGCAGGAGCATCCGCTTGAGGCCGCGCGACCAGCCGGTGGCGAGAAACAGGACGAGGAACCCCGCCTGCAGGAGAAGGTGAAAAAGAAACAGGCGATTCTTCATCGCCTGGTACCGCTGTGCCGACGCGGACGTCAGGTTATCTCTTTCTCTTTCTGGCATACCTAACCCGGGCGGTTCGCTGATGCAGCTGCCGGACAAACTGTCCGAAGCGCTCATCGCGCCTCAGATTGCTCAGATCCGGGTCACGACTCATGTACTGAAAATCATCATACCCCAGATGCACGGCCCTCTTGATGGCCTCCAGCGAGTTCGCGACATCGCCCAGGAGAGACAGGCTGCACGCCAGATTGTAGTAGACGACCGGATTGTCCGGCCGCAGCGTGGAGAGCCGGCGGTCCACCTCGAGGCCCTTTTCGTAGAACCCCTTGCGCGTGTAGATCTCGCCGAGGGCGATCAGCGCGTCGGCATACCGCGGGTGGCGCCTCAGGAGCGCCTCGTAGAAGGCCATCTGGAAATCGAGGTCCTCACGGTGTCTCTTCTTGACGGCCATCGGGCCCCCTCCCAACCTCTTCCAGGACAACGTGCTGATTGACGGACGAGGCGATCGCCTCTATCTTCTCTTTGTAAGCAGGGTACTCCGCGACCGGGATCTCGCGGACCTTGGCGCGGCGCACGCTCGTAAGGCTCAGGCCGTTCCCCTGCGTCTCGTAGCGCTGGGAAAAATCAAACCACGGCGTGGTGACATCGACGTCCGGTGGAACATATTTTACCGCAAGGTGATCGGGCAATGCAACCTCTATCCGGTCGATGTGCTGATCGAGCGAGGGGCGCGCGATCGGATAACGCCGCTTCTCCTTGAAGACACTGCCCGTGTCCCAATGGTCGAGCTTGTTCAGGATGCGGATGGGGCCGGCCTCGACGAAGTACTTCGGCGCCGAAAAGGTGTACGACAGGGTCACGACCGCGTCCAGGTCCTCGACGCCCGATATCTTGTATTCCTTGAGCTCGGCCTGATCGGCGAACCCCCGCACCCGCTGCCTGAGCCCCTCTTCGATGAGGATCGGCATGGTGTATTTCAGCCAGTACCGCTGGGCCTGACGGTAACTGCCCTTCGTGCCGATGGAGCGCTCGGCGTCGATCGACTCGTCCGCATGCACCCGGATGACCATCCGGGACTCGGTGCTGTTGAAGGAAGGCTCGAAGACGGGGATGTCGACAAACTGGTGGCGGTCGGGATAGAAGACCATCGTCGTGCGCCCCTGGTCCACGATGGGCAGGTCGCCGAAAGAGACGACGGAGCCCGTCGGGTCCATGAAGACGAGTTCACCGTCCAGGGGCAGGGCCGCGATCGCGTGGTTAAACAAGAGACTGGGCATGTCCGTCTGTGTCGTCATGCTGTTCCACGTGCTGATGAGGACGGGATACGCCTCGATCCCGGCCTCCTTGAGCATCGCGATGAGGAGGATCGCCTGGTCCTTGCAGTCGCCGTACTTGTTGGCGAAGATCTCCGTCGCCTGGTGGGGCTCGTAGCCCGCGTCGCCGTAGGCCACGGCCACGTAACGGATCTCCTCGGCGCAGAAGTTGTAGATTGCCCGGATCTTCTCGCGCGGCGTCTTCTTACCCTCGATGAGATCGGCCACCTTCTCCTTGACCGCCGCGTCCACCGCCAGCTTGTCCAGGTACAGCCCCCGCCACCACCGGTAGATCTCCTCCCAATCGGAATAGGTGGAGAAGAGGATATAAGGATTCACACGCGGGGGCGGCGGCATGTTCGCCTCCGGGATGATCTGCGGCACGTCGCGGAACTCCATATAGTACTTGCGGCGCCCTGCCTCTTCTTCAACGCGCGGGGTCAGGTCATAGCCGAAGGTGTTGTAGGCGGCGTTCACGATCTTCGTCCGCAGGGTGCGGGCCGCCGGGATGCTGATGACACAGCGCTGCAGAAGGATGGGCTCGTTGCTCTGCAGCCAGTAGATGCTGTGGAAATTCTTCTTGTCGGCCAGCTGCGCGCGCGTCACCCGGAACGCGTACTCGATGACCGACCCGGGCGCGACCTCCGGCATCGACAGGATGCGCACGCGCACGTTGCTGTACATGGGGAAGTTCAGGTAGAGCGAGACGTCACGGATATTCTTGTCGCCGACCGAGACGACCGTCCCGTCCGGACGGATGGTGCGGGCGTAGAGGATGTCCAGCTTTTCATACGTCGCGTCATACCTAAGGTTCACCTCGCCGAAGACGCCCTTGCCCCGGTCGTTCAGGATCTTGACGACGGAGTGCGCGGCGCTCTCCAGACGGTTGTCCTCGGTCAGGGCGATCGTCTCGTCGACGAGAAGGATGAGGGCGCTCGCCTCCGGATAGGCCTCCTGAGAGGGGCTCTCTTCGATGAGCCGGCGGACCTCATCGGAGACGCCCGCATAAGACCCGGCGCTGCTGCGAAGGTTGATGGCGGCCGCGCGCTGCCGGACCAAAGGCCCCAGGCCGGGGTCGTCCATGATCCCGGCGTAAACGCGCAGGGCCTGATCGTAAAGATTGATCTCTTCAAGCGTCTGGCCGTACGCGTACAGGTAATCCGGCGGCCCCGTAACACCGATGCGGTTGAAGACCTCGAGCGCGCCGGTCACATCACCGCTCTTAAAGAGGCTCTGGGCGAAGAGCCGCCGGGCCTCCTCCCCGGGCACTCCGCGCAGGACCTCTACCGCCTCCTCGAAACGGCCGTGATGGAAGAGGAACCGGCTGAGCTTGAGTTTGAGACGCTCGCGCTCCTCGCGGCCCGTCGCGACCTGCAACGCCTCTTCGTACAACCCCACGGCGCGCTGGGACATCTCCGAGGAGGCCTTGGCAAAGAGGTCGGCCCGCGTCTCCTGCGGCCCCTCGGCCGAGCAGCCGGCCAACCAGACAAATATTATAGGTAAGAGGATCTTCTTCATGCGTCGTTGCCTTGCATTTTACACCTTAACGGCCTTTGTCTCAACGGCTTTGCTGTAAGATGTGAGGAGCCGCCGGGTCACCGGGCCGGGGCAGGCGGCCGGCATGTCCCGGTACCCAAGCCGGCGCACCGGCACGATGCCGATGACCGCGTTCGTCACAAAGGCCTCCTCGCAGCGCAAGAGCTCCTTCGGCGAGAGCGTCGTCTCTTCGACGGGGATCTTCAGGCGGCGCGCCATGCGCACGACGGCCCGGCGCGTCACGCCGGGCAGGCAGCCGCAGGAGAGGGTCGGCGTGAGGAGATGCCCGTTCGCGACGAGAAAAACGTTCGTCCGGGTTCCCTCGACGAGCGCGCCGCGCGTGTTGAAAAAGAGCGCCTCGTCAAACCCCTTGCGCCGGGCGCGGATATAGAGCGCCTCATAAAAGGCCCGGCGGGTCGTCTTGAAGGCGCCCAGAAGGGTGACCTTGAACCGGCGGCGGCGCTCGAGCATGACCTTATACCCTGAGACCGGGATCACGGGAAGGGGAAGACTCGTGATGGCCAGGCGCATCGCCCCGCGTTGACACGACCAGACCGCGCGCAGGCGGGAACGGCTCAAGAGGCTCTTGCGCACGAGCAGGCCGATGGCGCCCCGCACCACCCGGTGAGACGGCGGCCGCAGGCCGAGCGCCCGGCACCCCGACGACAAACGCCGGAGATGCTCGTTCAAAAGAAAGATCCCCCCGTCCTCGTAACGCATCGTCTCGATGAGACCGTTCTCTTTCATGGAGCCCCGCTACTTGTCTTCCCTGGCGACATCCCCCGAAGGGGGATGGAGCCCCGCTACTTGTCTTCCCTGGCGACATCCCCCGAAGGGGGATGGA
>SDBU01001370.1_pt1 | contig 35069 bp, 40 predicted proteins | sample 2277071 | NCBI WGS metagenome assembly SDBU01 (sample SAMN10397929, study PRJNA504765) | marine sediment metagenome | isolation source: marine sediment core GS08_GC12, 126 cmbsf | place: Arctic Ocean: Gakkel Ridge, Loki's castle | collected 2008 | reverse complement strand
TTTTTAGGATAAGTATCATGCAATATAATAACTCCCTGATTCTTTAATAAAGACCAAACATTATAAAAATCCTTTAAAACATCTTTACTATTATGAGAGGCATCGATAAATGCTACATTTACAAACGGCATTTCAATTTTATTAGTTTTAACTTGATCAAAAAATTCATCTGTTGTCATATTATAGAATTCATAACCTTTTATTTTTTTAGAAGGTTTATTTATATCTACACCAATTGATCTTCCAGCATATGGGGAAATACTAGAAATCGTATTTCCTTTTTTTATACCTAATTCTAAATAAATTTCTGGTTTTAATATAGAAACTATTTTGTGTACTATATCTATTTGATTAGTAAACTTCATTTTTCTCCAAACAAAAAAAGACCATCTTCTTATAAACAATCTATATTTTTTATTTATCCCTCTATAATCTACAGTTAGTTAAATTATATAGAAATACTTATTAGTTATATTATCTCTTTACAATAACGCCATAGACAAGACATATCCCCATCATTTAATAATTTACTAATATTATAGAAATAATTACCTTTTAATAATTTATTTCTTTGAACCAAATTATTTTTAATCTTATCAGCATTAATATAATAAATATGATATTTCACATTCCTTTTATAGTTATTAATATTTTTATTTTCGTTATAATACCATTTATTTATATCATAATTTAATTTTATCTCTTCAACAGTTCCATTTATTTCATCATTTAATATATCGTCTATATTCCTTATTTTTATCATCCATTCCTTAGCATTTTCTAAAAATAGATTTATATCATCAGTTATATCTTTTTTTATTATTAATCTCATAACAAAATAAAATAAATTAATACTTTCATTATAAAAATTAATAAGAATTTTAGCTCTATACTTTCTAATCAAATTATCTCCAATATCTTCTCGAAGTAATTTATTATAATTTTTGTTTACTGAAAAAAAGTTATAAATATCTTGAGGAGAATTCCATAATTCATTTTTTACTTCTTCCATATATTGATAATAAATTTTAGACACATTAGAATCTCCATTTTTTATTATATTCCAAAACTGATAAGCAAAATCAAAATTTGAAATACCGAAATAATTGTTAATCTTGTCAATTATATCCACATGATCTGATCCCATTAGACAAAGTATTAATACAAAACCTCTACAATCAAGATATTCATCATAAGAAAAAGAATTCGTGGAGACGCAAACCTCTTCTATTTCGAAACACTTAACTCCCATATATTCTCCAAACATTTTAGGAATAAGACGAAATTTATTATTAATATTATACTTTTTACGATTTTCTTCAGATGCTAATCCAGTTCCTTTTAACAACATTGTTGTATATGGATAAATTTGTTTAATACCACTATCCATAATAATTTTTATCCCTTTCAAAAATGATTGTTTAGTTTCCTCTGGAAGAGGCATAATAAACTCTGATACCGAAATTACTTTGCTATTTTTTGCTTCTTTTTGCATCGCATAATATTCTTCGACAGAAAAATTATTACGCTTGATCGCTTTTAATGTTAAAGAATTCATTGATTGTATGGCATTATCAAATCTTATATTCCCACCTATTTTTTCTATCATATTTAATATTTTTTTATATTTAGCTTTCCCAGTAGTAATGTCAAATAAAATAGGCCAATTATATTTTAATTGAGTTTCTTTAATACAATCAATAATATATTCATCTTTATCATAGATACCAAAATTAGTATCACAAATAGATAAAGGAATATCAAAGAAATTCTCCATTTTCGATGAAATATATTTTATCTCTTTTTTAATCCTCTCTACACTAAAATGTCCTATTTTACTATAATAAACATTCCCTGCATGACAATACTGGCACATAAACGGACACCCTCTATTCGTTTCTACAGATGGAATCCTACTCCCATCAAGCCATGGATCTAACAAGTGATTTAAATATGGTGATGGGATATTGTCTAAATTAATTATTCTTTCAACTTTTTTTCCTACTATTAATTCTCCATAATCCTCATCAATATTAACAACTCCATCAATTTTTCTCCTCTTTAACACCGTCAAATCTTCATTATTTACAACTTCTTTAACCAAATTTAAAAACGCAATTTCTCCTTCCCCATGTATATAGAAATCTATTTCTTTTTTATCCTCCATATATTTTTTTATCTCTTCTTGATACTCTGGAAATTCTGGCCCGCCACCAACAGTAACAATACTAGAATCAATTTCTTTAGCATATCTAAAAATTAAAGAAGATAAATTCGAATTCCAACAATAATTTGACAACCCGACAAGATGAGGAGACCATTCTTTGATACCTTTTGTCATTTTATCAACTTCATCATAAATTCTTATCTCCACTCCGTCTATATTATCTAAAATATAAGATGCGATATATGCTATTCCAAGAGGGACAAAAGATGAGTGTTTGCCTACTGTTTCATGAGTTAAATTACCTAAAATTATTTTCATATCTACATTTCCTTATCTATAATTATTTTTTCAGGAATTCCTTTAGACCCACCACAAGCAGGTATGATACATAAAATGTTATTTTTCACCCTGCTCCTCACTCAGCACATGTTTAAATCTATCTTGAAGTTCTTTTTTCAAAAGTATAAAAGTTTCTTTATATCTAACATTTTCTTTTTTTAATTTTATATATCGTTTAGAGATTCCACTCTCGGTTAAAAAATTCAAACCATATTTATATTTATTCTTCACTGTTGAATATGCAACCTGTAAAATTTTAATAGGATCTTTTTCTTTCCATTCGACTACAATACACGCCACAAAACTGGTTGACTCTTTATTATTTATTCTGCTCCTTCCATCTTCAACAAAAAATATTCTATTTTTATCATTAATCTCATCAATCGGCATACTCTCTTTTATCGATTTATATTCAAAATTATTTTTTTTTAAAATAGTTGGAAAAAAATCTTTGATAGAGATTATTTTAGTTTTAACTTTAATGGGATTTTCAGTATTATCCTTCAAAAGAACCCAAGACATATACCCCTTAACATTTGGCTTCTTTCCGATATCAGCAGGATCCCCATGATCTGAAAAAAACCAAAAAAATGAATTAGGCTCATTAAAATTCCATTGATTCATTAAGTTAATTGTTCTTTTAATAGCTTTTGGTTTTATCTTTGTAATTTCTATTGGTGTCTTCTCTATAGATGCATTATACATATATGAGCGAAAATTATGCCAATGTTCGTATTCAATAAAATAAAAATTATTAAAATCACTATTAGAATCTTGAATAGAACGAATAAAATCATACTCTCTATTATACCATCCATGAGATTTTTCATTGTCTCCAAATAACATTTTACCCATAAAAGAATCCATACAATTTATTTTTTTCTTTTCTTCATAATTTCTTTTAAATAAACTATATCTTTGTTCATATCCTCCCTTAAATGAATCTGTATATGTGTCCCCACATATATGACATGATAATGGTGGGAAATTATGTATATGTATATGCCATCCATGCTTAGATAATTTGCTAGTTACATATTCTTCATGCCAGGGAACATAAATTCGTCTATCTTCTTTTTTTCTATATCTTCTTAAAGTTCTACTACCTATTCCTTTATCTAACAAATCCGATGGCATTTTTGCAGTAAACATTGATATCAAAGAACTCGTAGTAAAACAATTCCCAACTTGCAATAAAAGTTGCATTTTATTAAGCTTTGCAAACTGAATTATCTCTTTTACCAATGGCATTGTATCAAAAAAAATACAATAAATTTTAATTTTATTATTCATATATTATCAATTTAGTGACATACTTCCATAGATAAATCATCAGGGCTTTCTTGGAGTTTGGAAGTAAAAACATTTTTACCTTTCTTTATCATTTAATAATAACTTAACTATTTTCAAATCAAACTCAGAATCAATATCAATTGATTTTTCATATGGCATAATATATGCATAGCTTTTTTGAGAATAATAATTTTTTTTATTATAAAATATATCCCATTCTCCTAAATAAATAGCTCCATTTAAAAAATACGTTTTTTCAAAACATTGTCTATTAGTGCCACATACTTCATTAGAGAATTTATTTAAAGATAAATTTTCTGACAAAGTAGTAGTCCATTCTATATTTATCGGAGTCTCTCCTACAGAAACTATAATTTCTGCTTTCTTATCAAACAACATATTAGTTGCATTTATTATATCTATTGACTCTAATAGAGGAGAAGTAGGTTGTAATAAACAAATATAATCATATTTTTTATCTTCTCTTTCTATAATATTTAACATATAAGAGATAGTATCCTCTATTTTAGAATTATCAGTAGCCAAAAAAGAAGGTCTTAAAAATGGAACTTCTGCTCCTTCTTTTTTGGCTACCTCTGCTATTTCTTCAGAATCTGTTGAAACAATGATTCTATCAAAGATATTAGATAGTTTTGCAGTAATTATAGCATAATGGATTAAAGGATGTCCATTTAAATCAACTATATTCTTATTAAGTATTCCTTTAGATCCGCCACGAGCAGGTATAATACATAAAAATGTTTTATTGTTTATCATGTTATTAAAATTTAATTCTAAATACTATACCAAAACAAGGACCACTATCACCTACGATATTCTCTTCAAAAGAAAACTGATAACCATAAAAAGGAATAATAGAAGTACTATCATCCAATTTTATATTAAAAGAAACACCTATCGTAGAATGACTGAATGCACTTTTAGAATTACCTATACTATCGTTATAAATTAGATCACAATATAATTTTGATTCTATATCCTCGTTAATTTTTTTAACATAATCTAATCCAAATATATGTGCTGTTCCATTATATATATGACCAGTATGTTTCAAAAACACCAATGGATAATAGCTAGGAATTATTTTATCTCCATTACTAAACTTAAACAAATTAGAAAAAGAGAATTTTACTCCTGTCTCCTGATAGTTGTCATATCTATTACCTCTTGCAAAATCATAAAATAAATATTTAGCAGTAGAGCTTATCTCATACGATTCTCCTTCAAAGAATTTCTCTTTGTAGTATAAAGCATAAGAGAATTTCTCTCCATCTTCGTATCCGCTACCCATAGAATGATAAGAACCAACATCAAACAAAAAATTGTTTTTAAAATCAAATGTTATACCATTGTGGAATAAACCTTCTTCCCCAAATTTACTTCTACCAATACTTTTGTACCTATTGGCAAACGTTGTTCTCCACACGATATCGATGTCATCATATAAACCAACTTTGTCTGTAGCAGTCTCTTTTCCTGCCCCAACGGATGAAAACATTAGGATGACACATAGAGACACTATTAACATTTTCTTTATCATTATTTTTTTCCCCAAGATATCTTTTTCCATATAAATTCATTAAAAATATACGTAATATGCTTAATCCCAATATAAGTTAAAGTTACAGCAGTCATCACTTTCCAGTCCCCAGTAACTAAATAAGTAATAGTACCAAGGATAATATTGCCGCAAAGAGTCTCGTAAGTAAACATTTTGCATATAGACCTTGCCAATTCTCCTTCTGGCTTTTTCGTCTTTAACCATATTCTTTCATGCAGGTAGAATACCACTAAGAAAACTGTATGATGAATAACAGTAATTATTCCTGTAGTGATTAAAGAACCTGTAAAAACATAAGTTACTATTGCTAAGATGAGAACTCCCAAAATACGCCATATGATACTTTTTGCTGCACTTCTTGCTTTAATTTCATTTTCCATTTTTGTGCCTTTCCTTAATTTTATTTTTTATATCTGTTGAGCTTTGATAAGGATAATAAGAAAAAACAACAAGTTTTCCCCCAATCCCTTCTATACATTCTTTACTATCATTTATTAATTCTTCATCATGACTAGTACTTTCTGCTAATATATCAGGTTTTAAATTCCTAATATTATCATGAGGGGAATAAGTATATTGAGGAACAGCGATATCCACCATTTTTAATTCTCTAACTAATTCAATTCTCTCCTCAAAACAAATAATTGGTTTCTTTTTTTTCTCCATTACTGCTTCATCAGTAAGAACTCCTACGATCAAAAAATCTCCAAGAGATTTTGTATTTTTTAGATGAGATAAATGTCCCTTATGTAATATATCTCCACATATATAAGCATAAACGACTATTTTATCATTAATTTTATCTTTCTTAATATCTTCTTCTTTATCTAATTTAACCATTTCTAAGATAGAGTTTCTCTCATATCTTCTATGCTTACCAACAGTTCTTATAGACTTTAATTTTCCATTATTATCCCAATTACGCAAAGTATCTTTAGAAACACCTAATATTTTAGATGCTTCCTCAATATTTATTAATATATTAGTTTTCTTACTCATAATTTTTCCTTATTTTTAATAATATCATTTCACTATTCATAATATTATTCATAGTTTTTTAAAATCCTTTTTTTATTTTTTATAATTTTTCATATTTTTTTCGATAATATAAAAAAATTTTAAGAAAATAAAAAGAAATTAAGTAAAATATCTCATAAAGAATGGGTAAAGATTCAAGTAAAATTCTGCAAAACAGAATCCACAAAAAAATAAATAAAAATACGACCAGCGATGATGACAGGATACAATAATGGAGGTTATCACTGCGAATACAGAGATCGTACATACTATGACGAGTCGTGACTTCTGTTTCTGTGGGTAGGACGAGGAATAGCTAACCTACTACCGTTCTTTTTTGTTTGGTGACTATAACAAATATGGTAACTATTAATAATTTAATATCTAGCAAGTAAGATGAAAAGCTCCGACTACTACTTTCTCATCATTAACATATTTGTTATAAACTTTTACTGCCTTTGAGGTAGTTTTAACAATAACTTTTATACCTTTATTTGTTATAAATTTAATCAAAGACTTAGAAACCTTCATGCCTCCACCTGTTCCAGTCCCTATTATAAGAATTACAGGATTCATCTCCAATGCTCTCTTCAATTCTTTTAACTGTATATCATGAGATTTTTTTCTAGCCCATGGAGAAAAAACACAATTCTCTCCAACAATTACATCTTTAATATAAGTTATATTATTTATTTTAATTCTACCTGACTGATATTTTTCTATTTTTTGATTCATAATTTTTCCTAATAAATAACTTTATTTTTTACCCTGCTTTATTTTTTTATTTCTCCATTTATCTGGTTGAGATAATATCTTAATATCAATAGGTTTTTTCCAATTCCTATATAAAAAAGAAAGAAAATCCTCTGGAGGAGAAGGGACCCTAAATATCATCCCTTTAAACTCTATTTCTCCATAAGTCTCAAAATATTTTCTAGGAAATCTCCACCTATTAGTTAATCTATATTTATTATTTTTATAAGATAGATCTAATGCTAAAGCATCTATAGTGCATAGTTGCTGATGTCTATACAAATTAATCTTTGTCCCTCTAGGTTTCTCCCAATCTCTAAAAATAAAACCAGCAGATATGAATCTATTTTTTAGATTATCATATTCAGGTAAAAAATCCTCTTCCATCATATAAAAATCTATATCATCATCATAAGATATAAAATCTTTTTCTCTTACTGCCCCTAACAAAGTGCCAAAAGCCAACCATAACGAAAGCCCCTCTTCATCTAATATTTTCTTAACACTAGTTATATTTTTTATACCTGCTTCATAATCAAAACCTATGCTTGGATCTCTTAAATATAACTTTTCTTTTTTCATCCAATCTACATGTTTTATATTCGATAAATACTTAATATCTTTATTTTTTAACATTTTTTATTCTCCAATAAATTTTCTTATTTCTCCATTCTGATTCAGGTCTATTTGCTTTGATAGGTTTTTCCCAATTTTGATACATAGAAGAAAGATATTTTTCTGGAGGATATGGAACCCTAAATATCATTCCTTTAAACTTAATTTCTCCATATTCTTCAAAATATTTACGAGGATGTTTCCGGACTCTAGAAAATCTATATTTATTATTCATATAAGTTGGATTTAAGAATAATCCATCTATAGAATTCTTTTGTCCATACCTATACAAATTTATTTTTGTCCCAACAGGTTTTTCTGCATCTCTAAAAATAAAACCTTTTGCTATGAATTTATTCTTTAAAATATTATATTTAGGAATAACATCTTCATTATAAACCACTACATCTATATCATCATCCCAATATAAAAAATCTTTTTCTCTTATTGCTCCTAATAATGTCCCTCCTATTAACCAAAAAGTAATATTTTCTCTATCTAATATTTCTTTAATATCTGTTAAATCTTTTACACCTGCTTTTTTATCAAATAGTTTATTTTTATCAGTATTTATGTATCTCGAAGAAATTTTATTCCACTCTTCATGACTTAAATTACTTAACTTTTTTATTTTTTTTACATTTAACATAAATTATATCATGTTCCAATTAGGATAATTCAATTTCACAATATGGGAAGAAGAATAAAAATTAGTTGAAGGAAATTCTTTTACAAGTTCTTCAATGTGATAAAACATTAATTTAGTTGCATCAGTATTCCTAGCAGTCTTAAAATCAAAATTATATATTACATAACTTAGAGTTTGAAAACAATCTATCCCAAATAAATAAATTTCTTTAGACTGATTCTCAACCAAACACAAATCAAAAGCATATATTCCAGTAGTAGGCCAATAATGAGATCTATTCGAATTTTTTTCTCCTTCTGCTATTTCTGTAGAGAAATTATTTCTTAAAAATTTACATAGATCTTTATAATTATCATATTTTTTTGAATATTCTAAAATAATATCTCTAGGAGCCGATGGGTATCCTCTTGATTCCATATACTTAGGTAATCTTTCTATCTCCAAATTTTCTTTTTTAAACTTTTTAATAAGTTTTGAGCTTAGTAATTCTCTGTCATAATAAAGAGTAATAATTTTTGTAAAATTTAATTTTTTATAAAGATTCCCCCTTAATGGCCTATCAGTCCTTGAAACAACATGAATAATTTCTTTTCCATCAAAATGTTTAATCCCTATTTTTTTTATTTCTTTATAAAAATTTCCTACAATATAAATTTTTTCAAATAAATGACTAAATTTACGATATCCTTTTAAACTTATACCTCTACCTAATATAGCTATATTATTTTTCACAAACACAACTCCTTATAATTTCAATTTAGTTCTAGCTCCTCGAAACTCAATACTTCCGTTAAAATACAAATTTTCAAATTGTTTAATCAAATCATTAGCAGATTTTATGTCATTGGATGTGTTAGAATAATGATCTAATATTAATTCTTTATTTGCCTCAAACAACAATTCATAATACCTCTTTATAGGGATATTAGTAAAATTCACCATATATAAATCAGAATTTTTAAATTTATTAAAAAAATCTTCTGCTCCATTTATTAAACCGTTTCGAACTGCAATATAATATAACTCTGAACCAGGATAAGGAGTTGGAGGACGGATAGTCCTAATTTGTTTATAGGTATTATATTTAATTAAAAATTTTACATTTTTAGAAAGAGATTTTTCAGTATCTCCTATATTCCCCCACAAAAAATTCAACCCCATTCCAATATCTCCCACCGATAAAACCGATTCAACAGCTCTCGTATTCATTTCAAAAGTAGCATTCTTATTCATCGTCTTTAAGACCTTATTATCTGTCGATTCTAATCCGAAATTAACAAACACACAACCACATCTTTTTAAAATAGCAGCTATCTCATCATTAATCTTATCTACTCTTGCATCACAACTAAAATGAATATCTAAATTATTTTTATTTAGTTCTTTTTCAAATTCAATTAATCTTTTTTTATTTAATATAAACATTTCATCAGAAAAAATAAAATTATTTATCTGATATCTATCTTTTAATTCTTTTAATTCTAAGACAAAATTGTTAATACTACGAATTCTTATAGAGTCTTCCATCCTATAACAAAAATTACATCTATTTATACATCCCCTTGTAGATATAGCCGCTAAACTATATTCCTGTTCTGGTTGTTCAAAAATTTTAACATTCTTTTTGTATTTATTAATAGGAAAACTATCCCATGAAGGAAATGGAATATCATCTAAAATAGATATAGGCTCTGCTCGATGATTAATAAAAATTTCTTCATTATTCCTCCATGCAATTCCATTGATACCTTTCAAATTACATGTTTTATTCATTTTTTCTCTTACTATTTTCAAAATACTCTTCTCAGATTCTCCGATAGTGACAATATCTACAGCAGTTTTCTGAAGTACGTATTCTGCTATAGGGGAGGGGCCGTGTCCTCCAAGAATCAACCATGCATTTTTTTTATACTTATTAACTACTCTACATAAATCAACAATAGTCTCATCGAATCTAGCTGCTAAAAACCCAATACCTATCACATCGTATTCATTATTGTCTAAATAAATGGCAAGATCCTCATTAGAATAATGAAATAAATCTTGACAATAAGTATCAACATGATGACCATCATTTTTTAATACAGAAGCTATATATGCAACTCCTAATGGAAAAACATTGATATTCTGATAAACATCATGAACTATTAATAATACTCTACCTTTTTTCATAAATTATATCTACTATTATTTTATCTTTCTTTTTATTATATATAATCTGTTTCCTTTATAAGATCTTACCTCTAAAGCTTCTTCAAACTCAGGTTTTTCCGCAAAATAATCTTTAATTCTAGGAATTTTATCCGTTATAATAACATCGCAATATTTGTAACATAATCCCATGATTTTTATAAATCTTGAAGTTGGAAATTTTTTCTTACCTATCGTTTTATGATTAAACATAGCATTTATTTTATGTTCTTTAAAAAACTCTTCATTTAACTTATATGCTGACATTTGTATAAAAGATGTATTTTTTGATTTAACTATGTCTTTAAATCTATCCGCTGCTATTATAGACCTTTTTGATATATCTATGCCCAAAACCGATTTAGCATACGAAGACATGACAGTAGCATAGTACCCAATATGAGTCCCTATATCTATAATATTTTTACCTTCGAAGTTCATGAAAGCAGCATTAAATCTATCATACTCTTTCAACGTTGTTGCATGTCTATAATACCGTGATTTAAACATAAAACTACGTATCTTTTGCAACTTTCGTAATGATTCATCCAAATGCTTCATAGAATATTTTTGTTTCTTACCCATTTTGTAATGTCTCCTTAATATTTTTTATTGTTCTCTTATCTATTATTAATACTTTTAAAGATTATTCAATATCCAAAACATTCGGATTATAATAATCTTTAAAAACAGTGGGAGTAATAATTTCAAAATTAACTTTATATTTTTTCATAGATAATAAAGTTTTACTCACATCCTTATCTCTTCTAATGTGATTTTCATAAATCTTTTTAATTTTTTTATTCGACAATCCTGATTGTTTTCTTTTGAAAGCTATTAGATCACTAAATCCTCTACCATAACAATGTTGTGTCTCATTCATACTTTTTAATTCCTCTAAAGAATACAATGTATACCCATCCATACCAATGATACTTATTTTATAAGCTCCCTTCATATGTGCCCAAAAAACCGACACACATCCAGTTGTTGTTAAAGCCCCATACATTTTATTATTTTTACATTTAACTTCACCCATCCCATATTTATGAGAATCTATATCTTCATAAGATGGCTTCCATTTTCGAGGAGTATAATCGATAACTATATATTTCTTTTTCCAGTGTTTTTTGATAATTTTTTCTGTCATAAGAGTAGAAAAAACAGGCATTGTATTTTTGCTCATATTTTTTCCTAATGAGTTATACCCTCTATTGTCTGTCCAGACATGATAATCTGGAACAAACATATGTCCCATATTCTTACACCCTATCATAACAATTTCATTATTCTTTATAAAATCATCTATCTTTTCTTTATATGTTAAAATAGATTTTCCTGGGCATATAATTAAAATATGCTTACCTTTTATTTTTTTCATTTTATTCCAATCTCGAAATACCACTTAATGACAATCTACATTTTCTACAAGCGTCTAATAAATTATCATCTTTATTATTCACAAATTCTCGAATTATGGTCATTTTTTCATTATTCCACACTTCCGATATAGAATTTTGATAAATATTTCCTATTTTTAGATCTTTTCCAAAAAAAGAACAACAAGGGCAAATATCTCCATTACTACTAATAAAAATTCTTTGAAATGGCTCCCGACACACAACACAATCATTACTTTTTAACCTATATTTATTTTCTATTTTTATATAATTATCATTGTCGATAAAAGGATTACAAAAATCAGAAGAAGATATAAAATCTATCTTATCTTTCCAAAAATCATAAAATTCAGAAAATTCTTTTTGATTAATTTTATTCATAACAAAAGAAACTTTAGTAAGAGGAAATTCTGATCCAACTTTATTCTTTAATTCTAAAAACTTTTTTATATTATTTATAGTGTTTTTATATTTCGCTCCTTTTCTTATCTCCTCATATGTCGTCTTGTCAACGGCATCTAATGAAAATATCAATAAAGTTAATCCACTTTTAATCAACTGTTCTGCTATATTTTTATTTAAAAGAGTAGCATTGGTATGCAATGATATTACTAAAACTCCTGCATCATGAGCATATCGAATATACCTAATAATATCTTTCTGTAGTAGTGGCTCATTTATTCCATTAAGCTCAATAGCCCGTAAATTATTTCTGACTCCTTCATCTATAATTTCTTTATATTTATCAAAAGATATTATATCTCTACCTTTTTTTGAAGGAAGACTGCATACGCAATACTCACATTTTAAATTGCACCCCTCTATCAATTCAAAATTAATGTGCAAAGGAAAATTAAAGATTTTGTCATGTTCAAAAGCTTCATTCCATTTCTTTCGATAATCCCCTATCTCTTTCCCTATTTTTTCTTCCAATACTTGGTATATATTATTTTTTTTCATTATTATTATAACCTACTTATTTTCATGTTTTTTAATATTTGTTTTAAAGTATCATCGCAATTTATTTTATCATATTTCTTATACAACTTAGAAAAAATCTCCAATTCTTTTAAAAAATTATGTTTATCACTTTTTTCATTTACATAAGTAACCCCTTCTATATATCCGGAATAATAAGTTCTTCTTTTCTTTATAATATCAGTATTATAAAAACTCATACCAATTATATACAACTCTTTAATATCAAAATGTAATAAATCATAAATTGTCATTAATCCTGTAGTTATTTTAGTTTTTGACATACTATGCAAATCTTTATAATATTTATGATTAACAATATGAATCGGTATAGAACATTTATTATATCTTTCCAATTTACGTATACCTCCAGCTCTTTTTGATGCATATGGACAAGCTATCCATTTTAGCCCTCTTTGTTTTAATTCTTTTAAAAATTTAACTGTAATTATTTTTTTATTAAAAAAATAATTAGAAAGAGAGCAATACCATATATCTACTCTACTTCCAATATCCATAACAACTTTTTCAGTAGGAATTACGCTTCCTGCATTCATTCGAATAATAATATCATATTTTTCTATGAATTTTTTTTGTTTTGAATTTTTAGTATGCCAAGCAGGACCCACTATTATTACTCTTTTGCCTTTCAAAAAATCATAATATTGGTTATTCACAGCAGAACTATCTTTTCTCGCTCCTTTTTTTGTCATAGATATTATTTTATTAATCCCTTTCCAACTTTAAATTTTGGTCTCCATATACCATACATATCTCTTTCAAAAAATTGTGGGTTATACCATGAATCTATTATTTCCCAAAACTCTTTAACATCCATACGAATAAATTCACAAAACTTATTAACTACTCCCTGATCTAAAACTCCATCATGTTTTTCCACAAGAGGTATCATTTCTTCTCTAGTAGCTAAGTTATATCTAATCCATTTAGAAGCATAATCAGTGGCACTAGCATGAGCAAACTTAGGATACTTTAACCATGGATGAAGTAAATAGCTAAGAGAATCTATTTGATCATATTGTTCAAAAGTACCTTCTCTAATATATTCATGTTGCAAATCATTGAATCCCATCTTCTTAGCAATCTCATAATTAGCGTGACTATTCCAAAAAGTAAAATAGCTTAAGTAAACAGGATCTAATCCATAAGATTGACACTCTTCTAAAGATGGCTGTCTAGCTGACTCTAATTCCTTTTCTGTAATCTCTCCATCTTTAAGCCAACGATCCCACTCTGGCTTAACAACATCATTAGATGCCTGCATCATAGCAGAAGGAGTTTCTTCATCAAATTCTCCACCATAAGTATAATTGATATCTTCTCCATAAATTAGTAAGTGCAAACCTAATTGCATAGTCATACGATACGGATAAGCATAAATCAAAGAATCAATGTACCATGTAGGAGACCCCAACTCGACAAATGCCTTCTTTGCCATCTTCCTAGCCACACTAATATTAGGAATAACTGTTATAATATCACAACTAAAAGTATCAGAGATATTCAATAAATTTTTCTTACCCGTTTCCGTCCATTCTATATTAGATATACTAAGAAGAACAGGATTCATCCCCATAACTTCTTTCATATACCAAACTTGAAAATGAGAATCTTTACCTCCAGATACAGCTATAGCACAATCATACCCCTTGCCGTACTTACCTCTATATTTATCACAAAGAACTTCCAATTCTTTTTTACGAGCATCCCAATCAACAATCTTTTGCTTTTCGTAATTGATACATGGAGCACAAACTCCATCATAAAACCTAATTCCTGGTCTAGTATCGGGCATTAAACATTTACTACAATATTTCATTTTTATCTTTCTAATTTTCTATCAACACAGTTAGTTAAAATATATTTTTTTAAAAATAGCTACTAAAAATATATCGTAAGTTCCTTGAAATTTAATAATAAATTCAAACTCTTTAAAACTTTTTTCTATATCTTCAAAATCTCCCCACATAACAGATTCGTACTTACTTGCTTTTTTTAATAATTCTTGTCTTTTCTTCTTATCTTTTTTTAATAGATGATCAATTTCTAAAATCAATATCCCATCTTTTTTTAATACCCTATGTATCTCTTTAGACAGATCTTCAAGATCCCATGCATGATCAATACAATTTGAATAAACACAATCGAAACTCTCATTCCCAAACGGCATTTTATGAAAATCACCTTTAACAACATACTTATTATCATTTCCCGGATTTAGATCTATGCCAATAGAGTCTTTAAAACCTAAATCTATAAAGGCACGAACCTCTTCTCCCAATCTAGCCCCAAGACATAAAATTTTATTTCCATTAATATATTGCTTAAACTTTTCAATTCGGTTTCGAAAAGATTTAACATTTTTGTCAAAATAACCAGGCATAAATTTTTTTATTTTTTTCTTAATACCTATATCTAATTTTTTAGATTGATGAGACAAATACTTTTCATAATTTTTATATTTTCTGTAAAAAATTTTCATATTATTTTCCTTATAATTATTTACTATTTCTATCTCTTAAAAAACCCTTAATATATTTTTTCATTTTTTTCCTAAAAAACAAAGAGTAATGATTATAACCATTATAACCATTATTTACAAAACACTTTTTAACCTTATATTTATTTATTAAAATTGTAGGATCAATAAAATTTCTTTTATTATTACTACACCATTCCAATAAATATTTTATAATTAATTTTCTATTTTTTAAATGCGGAATATTATTATGACTTACAAATAAAACTGGTCTATTATTAATTATTTTATTAATTTCATCCATATTACAAAAAAATTCTGCTTTACTTTCTTTTGAAACATTTACTCCTGAAATATTTTTTTTATTCTCAAAATAATCAATATTCAATAATATTTTTGAATTATTAAAATAAAACTTTTTAAGAGAACTTATTTCTATAACAAATTTATCGATTTTAGAAATGTCGTATTTTTTATTCTTTTTTTTACCCCATCCTTTAAAAACTTTTTTTTCTATCTCTTTTGAAATATCTATTTTTTTACTCATTATATCAAAAGCTTGAATAATTTGACCTGAATAATGAACAGTACCTCCTGGATAAAAAAATACATTTGGCATTCCCAATAAAGGACAATAAACCCTACAACTACCTAAAACCATCACTTTCATTATACTTTTTTCTCTAACATAATAGCCCTAACAATTTTATTACTTGTTTTATTTAAAGAAGCAATATATTGACTATGAGATCTCGTAGAAAAATAAATAGCATCTTCTATATCTACATCTTTAAAAATCCCCCTCTCGAATTCACTACATATCATAATCTTATAAGGTTTATATCCTTTTTCTTTAAATTTATCTGGTGTATGAACTCCAGCAGAAATTAAATATTTAACTGTAAAACCTATAGATACTAAACTCCTAATACTTTTCTCAAAAGACTTTTCTTTATTATAAAATTGAGGATGAACTTCCAACAAAATTTTACAAAATTTTGTTTTCTTAAGAGATTTCATAGATCCCTCTATCACCTCTATTTCATGTCCTTCTAAATCCATTTTAATAAAATTAGGTAAAACAGATAAACTATCAATTGTTTTAACTATTACTTCTTTTTTCTTTGTCCAATATTTTTTATTTTTTCTAAATGCGCTTAAATTAGGATGCTTAGACAAATAAAATATTTTTTTTCCTTCCTTATTAGACATAGCAATATCAAGCACTTTTACTTTATTAGTAAAATTATTTAATTTAATATTTTTTTTTAAAATTTTTCTACTTCTATCATCTGGCTCAATAGCTATAACTTTTTTCATATTTTTACATAAACTAAGAGTAGAATATCCTATATTAGATCCTATATCTAAAGCTAAATCTCCTTCAGACTCTTTTCTTAATAACCACATAAAACAAGGTTCGTGATACCCATCACCCCAAAGATGAGCAGATAACCCTGTTAAAGTATCAGAAAGATACATCGGAAAACCTTCTATATTTTTTTTCATTTTTATATACTTTCTCTTTTATTCTTTAATATTTAAAATAGATGAATCATAAAAATCTTTAAATATTGTTGGAGTAATTATTTTAAAACTAAAACCATATTTTTCTTTAACATAATTATGCAATAATGTCAAAGTATTATGATTTTGCTTATCCCTACTTTTGCTATATGTATAATTAAATTTTTTATTACCTCTTCTATCTACTGACTGTGCCTTACTAAATCCATATCTATTACTATAACCATCTCCAAAACAATGTTGACTTTCTTCTTTATTATCTAGTTGTTTTTTAGAAAAAAAAGTATACCCGTCCATACCAACAATATCTATCTTAGACGCTCTTCTTGTATAAGCATAAAAAATAGCCCACATTCCTATATTTTTAATATTGCCATTCATAATACCATTTTTATATGAAATTTTTTTCTTCTTCTGAGAATATTTAAATTTAATAAATTTTTCTTTACGATGTTTACATATTAATTTTATAGCCCAATTATCAGGAAATACCAATTGAGAATTAGCATTTGCTTTATCTCCAAATGCTCTCCATCTCTTACTTGATCCCCAAAAATGATAATCAGGAATAAAAATTTCATTCATGTGATTACACCCAAAAGTAATACACTTATTTTCTTTTATATAATTTTCTATTTTTGTCCAATATTTTTTAAAATTAGATCCTCCCGCCACAATTAAGATATGAGATTCTTTTATTTTTTTCATTGTTCGTTCTCTAAATTGTTATTTATCCACTCCTCTACTTGTGGAATTTGCCACTTATAATCAACATCTAATCCTAATTCTTGCTTTATAGGATATATCTTATTACCTATCAACTTATGAGCAGGAGAATCATAATTTACTTGTTCAATACAACAAGATCTTGATATAAAAGCTCCCGAATCTGGAAACCAAATATCTCCCTGAGAATCCCGATCACAATTAATATTTTTAAAATTCTCTAATTTCTTTACATCTATAAAAGAATGCAACATATTGTCATCTCCTATTGTATGTGCTCTTATCGGAGTCCACATGTTATATTTAGATACAGTTATAGCTGAATCATATTCTTTATCTTTCTGTAATATATCTATACCCTCCATTATTTTTTCCCCGGTAACAACAGGAGCATTACACATTAGCATCACAACAATATCTATTTTTGCTTCCGGATTATTCCGTTTTATGTAATCATAAGCATGAACATAAACATCGTCAGATAAAATTTTATCTCCACTTAAAGAAAATGGTCTCTCTATTACTTCAAAATTATTTTGTCTTCCTATATCCATCAAAGATTCATCATCAGTAGAAATATAATGCTTATCAATACTACTACATTTATTAGCTGCTGCCATAGGATAAAATGTCATAGGTTTGTTATTAATTTTATAAGTATTTTTTTTAGCAAAACCCTTGCTACCTTTTCTTCCAATTAAAATAGAAACTATCATATCTTTACCTTTTCATTTACATTATTTTACTATTTCTTACTATATATATTGTCCATTATCCACCTTTCCACTTGTGGAATTTGCCACTTATAGTCAACATCTAATCCTAATTCTTGTTTTATAGGATATATTTTATTTCCCATCCATTTTTGAGGCAACACTCCATTTTCTATATCGTCAAGACACCTACTTCTAACAATAGAAACACCCATATCAGCAAACCAGACATCTCCTTGACTATCTCTATCTGAACTAAAACTGCTACTATCGTTAAAAACTTCAAAAGAAACAAAAGGATGTAATAAACCATCTTCCCCTATTTTTCTAGATCTAACAGGACTCCACATATTATATTTGGATACCGTCACGGCTGAATCATAATCTACATTATCTTTTAGTATATTTATTCCATCTGTGATTTGTTGAGACGTAATTGTAGGAGCATTGCACATTATTATAACTATAATATCTATATTTTCCTTTTTATTCTTTTCTTTTATTAATTCATACCCATGAACAAAAACATCTTTTGATTCAGCTTCATCTGTGCATAATTTAAAAGGACGTTTGATAATATTAATATTCATATCTTCTGCTAAATTAATTAAATTTTTATCATCAGTGGATATATAATGAGCATCTATTTCTTTACAATTGACAACGGCATTCATAGGGTAATAAGATAAAGGTTTCCCAAGAACATTACAAAAATGCTTATTAGGAAAACCCTTGCTACCTTTCCTACCAGTTATAAGAGAAACTATCATTATTTATCCTTTATTTTTAATTTTTCTATTATTCATATATTTATTCATTATATCTTTATATTCTTTTGCAGAAGGTTCTTCCCACTTATTCTCTTCTTTAATATCTAAAACATTTGGATTATAGAATTCTTGAAAAACAGTTGGAGTCAAAAACTCAAATTTAAATCCATATTTTTTCTTACAATATTTATGCAGTAATCTTAGAGTTCTATATCTATCCATGTCTCTTTTTAAACAATACTCATAAACGAATCCATCAGTTAATCCCTCTCCGTAACAATGTTGATTTTTCACGTTGTTAGTCAAATCTTTTTTAGAATATAAAGTATATCCATCATTACCAACAACGCTAATTTTTGAAGCACCTTGAATATAAGAGTAAAAAATCATTATAGGGCCAGTATGTTTAAAGCATCCAAACATTTTCCCATTTTTATAATATACTTTACATCTTCTATATTGTTCTGATTCTTTTTTCTCAAAACCAGTTTCCCATCTTCTTTCAACATTATTCATAATTTCATAATCACCATTCCATTTTTCTCTTATTGTTTTTTTGTCAAAATTACTTCTAAAAACAAATTTAGAATTTTTATTTATAGAATGTCCAAATTTCCTCCACTGTTTAGGAGATCCCCAGAAATGATAATCAGGAGTTAATATATGATTAATATTATTGCACCCCATAGTAACCACATTATCATCGTGTTCTATAATTTTATTTATCTTTTCCCAATAAGTTTTTAAACTTGGACCAGATCCTATTATTAGAACATGTTTTCCTTTTATATCTTTATTCATTTATTAAATACCTATCCTTTTTTAAAAATATTCTTTAATGTATCATCGCAAAAAAATATATTAGATTGATCATATATTTTTTTAACATATTTTAATTGTTTACGAGGATCATGCTTACTAGTTTTTCCATTCTTCCTTTTTTTAAATGTTTTATTTTCCTTATGGTATCCATCATAGTAATGAATATTATTTTTACTATTTTGATAAAATGTTATACCCGTAACGAATAATTCTGAAATATCATATCTTAAAATATCTAACATGGACACAGTTCCACCATGGGGAACTTTCATATGTCTCACTAACCCCTGCCAAAAACTTTCATCTACTATATGAAATAAAATTTTATTTTTAACTTTTTCCTTAAAATTAAGAATATCTTGAAAATGTTTCTCGGCAGGATAAGAAGCACAGACCCATTTCACTTTATCTTTTAAATCATCAACTGGCATTGTAATACCAGATCCTTTTTGTGGAAGCATAGAATTATATATTACATCAGTTCTAGTGCCAATATGCTTCTTAATTTTTTTAGGTATAATGTAACCATGACTTATCCTAACTACTACATCATAAGAATCAATTAAATCTCCCTGATTGCTATTAACTATATGAGGAGAAGGGCCAACGATAACAACTCGTTTATTTTTTAAAAATTTAGAATATTGTTCTCCAACCTCCTTAGAATCTTGAGGGCAAAACATAATACTATATCCTTTCTATTTCCTCTTTTAAATTTTTATATTTTTCTCCAGAAAAATTAAATAAATAAATAATTCTTTTATTTCTAACTATCCTGGGTTTCGAAAAAGGAGGATATGAATAAGTCCATTCTTTTATTTTTCTTTTTGTTATTTTGCTATGAGATGAATTCCCTCTCCACCTATAAGGGAAACTTAAAATAGCCCAATTCGAGATTCTAGGAACTTCCTTAAAAACTTCTACCTGTTTTCCTTTTAAATGTTCCCAAACTTGCAAAGCAATAAAAACGTCATATTGTTTATCTTTAATAGGCCATGGAATATCAAAAGCGTTCCATAGATAATCTGGTTTCTCTCCTTTATTTTTCCCCATTCTTTTTCCATCCATAACCAAAGACTGTATAGTAGCTCCTAATTCTATACTGCTTTTAGGGTTAATCGCTTTTAAATATTTAACAACTATTCCCCAATATTCCCAACGAACACAACCTTCATAATAAGGATGAGTCTTTCCTATTTCAATACATTTTTTTCTATTCAAAAATTCCACTGTTAACTCTTCAATATTTTAAACATTTCTTTATAGATATGAAGCATTTCACTATACCCTTTCTTCATATAAAAATAAATTTCCATATATCTTTTGAACTTGCTTAATGACATCTATATGCTCTTTAATAAGAACTTTATATCCATTTTTAGCTATTTCTGCTGCATATAATAACTGTTGTGACTCTTCTATGATAGTTACTCCTGGTTTATATGTAATAGAATCAAAAATAACTACTTCTTCTTTAGAATTATTCTTAATAAAATTATTTACTTGAAATTCTAAATGCTTTTTATTAATTTCTTCAGCAGCAATTATCATTGATGGTTTTACATTTAATTTATTAGCATAATTAATAAAAGCTCTTGTGTCTCTTCCAAAGCAAGGACCTCCGTATCCGAATCCATATTTAAAATACTTGCTACCTATCCTAGAATCACTTCCTATTGCATTAAGTATTTTATCTGGATCAACCCCAGATTTAATAGCCATTTCTCCTATCATATTAGCCATACTTATTCTAGAAACAAGAGAACAATTTAACGATATTTTTGTAATTTCAGCACTTAATCTATCCATTCTATGAAAAACAGGATTACTCAAACAAATATTCTTGTAAATATCTTCTATGATATTTCCTGATTCTTTATCATTTTCTCCTATAACAACTAAATCAGGAAATTCTTGATCGTGAATAATACTTCCTTGAGCTATCCATTCAGGATTATAATTTACAATATAATTATAATCTTTTAATTTTTCTTGAACCTCATCAGAATAACCAGGATTGACATTACAAGATATAATTATTTGTTTATTTCTTTTAGACACACCTGCACTTATAATACTATTAATCACGTTATCTACTTGAGAACAATCATATTTTCCATCTATTAAAGAAGTAGTTTTTACTGTTATAAAAATTATATCAGAAAAGTTAATAGTTTCTTCAAAATTAGTTGTCGCTTCAAAACAAATTGATTCTTTTAAATATTTTTCTACATTAGATTCAATAGTTTTAATTTCTTTATTATTAACCAAATTAACATAATCTTCTCTAATATCACATCCTTTTACATTATATCCAGCTTTTTCTAACACTAAAGCAAAACACAATCCTAATTTTCCTATACCTATAACACTAATTCTTTTCATATTTATTCCTTTCTCTTTTCTCTATTTTATCGATAGATTTATTAATAAGTTTTATTTTATCTATCGCCCATTTTTTTCTTTGTATCCATTTATATTTCTTGTATTCACTATTCTCTATAATATTATCAATTATACTATTATTTAAATTAACTCTGTTTGTATATTTTTGTATAAAAGGCATTCTCCTCGGAAGTGCTCTCAACCCATTAAAATATAAGGTTAATAAATCAGAAGTGACATTAAATAAATGATAAAATTCTTTTTTTACAAAAAAAGAATCCTGATAAGAACATAAAATTTTATACCCCTTATCTTCAAAAGAATCATTTATAACCTTTAAACTTTGTTGTATATTCTTTTTAGCAACTTTCTTTTTAACTCTTTTATTAAAAGGATGCAACATTTGCCCTCCTTCAATACAAATAACAGTAGGCAAATATTTTTCAAATGTCTCAAATATTTCTAAATCTAATCCATCTATATCTATAGAACAAAAATCTATATGCCCATCTTCTAAATGTTCTTTCATAATAGAGTCAAATGATTTTTTTCCTATATCTCTTATTTTTTCATTAACACACATTATATTCTCATATCCTTCATAATTCTTTTTTAAATTATCATATTTCACAGAATCAGACTCAATAAGAATTCCTCCCCATCCTTCCTCAAATAATTTTCTACAATTACTATTTTTAATTCCATCCCAAGCCCCAAATTCTACAAAAATACCATTCCTAATATTAATTTTTTTCAAAATATACTCTATAATCCCATCATTTCCAGTTGATGTGTACTTATCTTTTCTATATTTTAAAATATCTATAAAATTATTCATTTTTCCCAAAATTTTGTACTTAACCATTTATCCCCTACATCAATAAATTTATTGATTTTTTCAGCATAATTATAATCAATAGTATTTATCTTCTTTGCTTCTTTATTTATATTATCTATTATTTTATTGACATCTTTATCCCATTTTATTGAACCAGGTATATCTCCATTATAAAAAGATCTTCTTCCCATTAACCCCATCTCAATAACCTGATTAGGCAACCCATCATGTTTTGTCATTCTTAATCCACAAAAACATTTTTTATATATCTTAAATAATTCTTTTCTATTATATTTTGTAGGAGAATCAATAATATTTATTTTATATTTACATTTTTTTTCTATTTCTTTTATAATTTTCATCCCATAACGCTCATAATATTTATTTGTCTTATGATTAGGAACGTAGGTATAAATTTCATTTCCCATCGGACATAGTTTAAAATATTTTAAATCTACACCAACAATAGGAATAAATTTATATTTTATATCATATTTTTCTAAATCTTTAGAGATATATGAAGAAATAGAAATATGATAAATATTTTTCATTTTCTTTATGGTTTTTAAATATTTTTTTAATTTTACAATATCAGATCCCCTCCATATAATTATCCCCACAGAATTATGTTTCCTTATAAAACCATAATTCCATGAACTAAAAAAGATAGATGGCTTTTTGGAATCATAATATTTACTCAAAGAATACTTCTTAAAAAAATATTTAAATCTTTTTTCTTGTTTTGAATTTAACATCCTACATTGTTTTATTCTCACTCTTTTAAATATATCCTATCTTTACAAATTAAAATTAATTATTTTATACCTATATCTTTTTTTAATATAACAAACATCTCTTTGAATCGATGCAGAAAAGTGTGTTTTTGAAAAACATATTTATATGCTTTTTCGGTCATTTTTTCTCTAATATTTTTATCTTTTAAATATTTTTTAGCTGTCTCTTTTAAAGACTCTATATTATCATCATAATAACCTATCATATCTTCTCCAAAAATATTTAAAAATTCAGGACACCTAACAGTTAGCAGAAAATTACCAGTTGCAGGAACTTCAAATAATCTATTTTTAATATGATATTTATCCTTATAAAATAAAGGTTTTTTATGGAAAAAAGGCAAATCCAAATTTATTTTTGTTTGGCCATATATCTTCCTCTGTCGAGAATGAGTCTTATAAGATTTAACAGGAATAGAACCTACTCTGTTCACAAAAGAGTCCCCAAACACATGCATCTTATATTTCTTTAAAGACCTTATATACTTTGCCCTTTTATCATCTTGTTTAGAATCTCTAGGTAAAGCTGTCCCACAAAAACTTATATCATATTTTTTACTTTTTATAGTTTTATAATATTGATCAGGATGAAACCCAAAAGGTATATAATAAGAATTTAAATCATTATGTACTAAATATTTATTAAATTCATTATTTTGCACAAATAAAACATCTACTTTTCTCCAAACATCTATCCATTCTTCATAAGGAACTTGAGGGTTATACTGACCGTATAAGATAATTGGAATATTCTTCTTTTTAATATATTCAATTGCTTCTTCATTATATTTAATATAAAAGGGGCTATAAAACCATACTACATCCACATTATATTTTTTAATATCTTTTATAGTTAATTGATTTTCTTTCTTTTTATTTTTAATCTCTAAAAATTTAACGTCATGACCAATTTTTTGCATGATCTCTCCATATTGTTTTCTTCTCTTCTTATAATCTTTATAGACATATAAAATTTTCACAAATACCTACTCCTATTTTTAAATTAACAATTGATAGAACAATTCAACAAATCTTCTTTTTTTCCCCAAGAAAACCATCCTGGAAAAGACGCTTTGCCTAAATTTCTATTTTTCTTTTTCCCCTTATTCGGCTTCCATGGACCAAAAACTCCTACTTTAGAAGATTCACTTAAAACAGATGCCCACCATGAAAAAGTACTATCTTTAAACATAATATTATCAAAAGATCTGATAAAATTAAAATCATCTATAAAATTAGTACTATGATGTAATTTTGGCTTAAAACATTTTAACGAATCTACCAACCCATTCATATAATCAAGAGACTTACTAATTTCAATAAAACCTGTAGGATTACTTTTATACTTTCTAATTGTTTCTTCTCTTATATCCTTTATATCTTTTTTCTTCATATAATCCCATTTAACCATATCGCTAACTATATATAAATTATCGAAATCAAAATTAGATTCAATAACATCCTTGTAAATTTCTGGTTTAACAAAATTCTTATAATGAGTCTCCCACACAAGTCGATTTTTCAATCTAAAATGAATAACTAAATCTTTAGTATTATTTTTTTTAACATAAGGGAACCATGATTTAATTTTATTTATATGAGGTTTATAAATAGAATAATCTTCAAAATAAAACATAAAACTATAAAAATCAAAATTACAATTTTTATATTCTGGACCAAAAAAGACATGATGATCCCTATCATATTTTTTTGCTTCTAAGTTGCTTTTTGCTTTAAATTTTATTGTTTTTAATTTCTTATTATATAAATATGACTCTTTTTTTATTCCCATTTCCTTAATAGCATCGTGACAATAATTCAAATCATGATGTTCTGCCAATAATCTTCCAAAAATATATTGAAATAAATTATTACCAAAACCATTAGAAAATTTAATTTTCACCGTACCCTTTTTCACGTATTTGCCCCTAAAAACCTAGTATTATTTTTATTAATTTCTTTTTTTCTGTCAATATATTTTTGCTCACATAACTTATTATTAATTTGATAAAAAGGAATGTCTTTCTGTCGTTTTTTAGTAACTTGTTTTGAATGCCACCGATAATAAGCCACACATTTATTAATAAATTTACTCTCAACCTTAGATTTATCTTTTCCCTCTTTACCAAATAACCTCAACCACATTTCTCTATCTACTTTACATCCTAAATCCTCATCATATAAACCAAACATTTCATAAATACTTCTATGCATTAAAACAGTTTGAGCATGGATATTATAAACAGTAGGACAATAAGCAAGCCTAGGCCACTTTTTCTTTTCATCTTTAACACTACCTATTTTATAAGCCGTTTCTAATGGAAGATCACCCTTAAATAAAATAGCATTAGCATAGACAAAAGGTACATCATACTTTATAGCCGTTTTCACTCTAATTTTTAAAGAATCTTTAGTCATCATATCATCTGCATCTAAAGTTACGATGTACTTACCTTTAGATAATATAATTCCTTCGTTTTTAGATCTACCAATGCCATAATTTTTATTTAACTTAATAACTTTTACTCTTTTATCTTTATCTTTAAACTTTTTTGCTTTTTCATAAGAATTATCTGTAGAACAATCATCAACTACTATTAATTCAAAATTAGTATATGTCTGGTTTAAAATAGATTGAATACAATCATTAATAAACCGACCATAATTATAAAGATTGACAGTAACAGTTATAAACGGATTATTCATATTATCTCTTTAAAAATCTTGTATTTTCTATAGTTATGCCTTGCTCTTTTCTTATTTTATAAGCTTTTTCTGACATTTTTATAATTTTATTATTTAAATCTGGTTTTCTTCTTCTTTTACGCCACATTGAAAAACGATGAAACCGATAAAAAGCTACGAATTTTTCTAAATGATAATAACTAGTTTTTGTTTTTTCTGACTTATTTTTTCCAAATAATCTCCACCACATTTCCCTATCAGATCTTGAACGAAGATTTTCATCATACAAACCAAATTTTTTATAAATATCTCTATGAATTAAAACAGTTTGAGCATGGATATTATAAATATCAATAGATTTATTTTCTCTATAATTTTTAATTTTATAACATTCTTTTAAACTAATATTATCTTTAACAAGATAAGCATTAGCATAGACAAAAGGTACATTATGTTTTATAGCAGCTTTTATTCTAATTTCTAAAGAATCTTTAGTCATCATATCATCTGCATCTAAAGTTACGATGTACTTACCTTTAGATAATATAATTCCTTCATTCTTAGCCTTAGAATATCCATAATTTTTATTTAACTTAATAACTTTTACTCTTTTATCTTTATTTTCAAACTTTTTTGCTTTTTCGTAAGAATTATCTGTAGAACAATCATCAACTACTATTAATTCAAAATTAGTATATGTCTGGTTTAAAATAGATTGAATACAATATCCAATATATTTTCTGTAATTATATAAAGGAACAATCACACTAATTAATGGTTTTTCTTTCATATCTCTATCTTTTAAAAATAAAACAAATTCCAGGATGAAAACAAATTGAAGAAATATTCTCTTCACAATAATTTAATTTTACATTCTTCTGATATATTTTCTCTATATTATTTATATTAAATCTTCCATGGAAATTAACATCATCAACTATTTCTTTTAAATAATCAACTACATCTGTAAGTAATTTTTCTTGATAATAATTTTGCAAATTTTCTAATATATATATTCCAGAGGGGTTTAATCTCTTAAATCTATATTGAAATTCTTCTACCTTGCTATTCCCACTGTCTACAATTATATCAAATCCATTTTTAATATTCCCAGAATCCTTACTGTAGACCTCTGAATTCTTAAAATAATCTTTCCATATCTTAATAGAATTACTGCTGTCTCCTCCAATATCAAGAATATTTAAGTTATCTAATCTCATGGACTTAAAATAAAACTGATACCATTTAGTATAATAATTCGAGTCTCTCCTTTTAATACTTTTATATTTAACAGCCAATTCTTCTAATGAATTATTAGTCTCTCTTCCAAAAATGGAATTATCATTAAATTGCTTTTTATCAAGTTTTCCATCAGCCCCTCTGCGATAGAATATCAAATCTTTACTATTGTATTCTAGTGTTTTAAAATTATTTTTTTTACATAACAAGTTTAATGAGACTTTAAACTTAGAAGCAGCATCATTTTTATTATCGTACTTATCATCATGTGCTACTTTTTGACACAAAGTATAACCCTTATTATACCTATCATACCATATCTCTCCAAACTCTTTTAAATATCTTTTTATCAATTTTCCAGACAGATAAACACAACGAGTGGAATATTTTTGCTTTTTAGCTTTAGTTCTACCCGTTATATAAACTCTATCATATTTCCTACATTCATCTAACATAGAATTCAAAATAGATACATTAGAGACAGAAGTATCATCATGACTAAACAACACTCCAGATTCTCCATCCCATATATTTTCTATAAACCAGTTATAAGCTCCATACTCTAATCCTATATTTTTGGTCACATTATAATCAAATTTCATTTTATCTAATATCTCATTATAACGATGTGCCACAACATATACTTTATATTTACATTCTCTTAACTTCTTATAAAAATCAGAGAAATAATGCCAACCAACAATGCAGATTTGTACTTTATTTTTAACACTCATGTTGTATCTTACCTTTATTTATCCTATTAATGATCTTCTAACTCCGTATTGTATCGCCTTCTTTTTTTCTTTTTTTGTTTTTAAAACAGGAATCATCCATTTTTTTCCAAAACAATATTCCAAAAATTCTTCAATTGGACCAGGAGTCATAAACTTCTCCCCTTTAAAGATTATGCTATCCGGATTATCATGAAATTTCTTTAAATACTGAAATACTTTAGTCAATCGGTATTTATCTTTTTTATAATTAGAATCAAGATAAATACCCCTAATATTTATTTTCTCTTTATCTCTATATAAGTTAATTTTTTCTCCTTTTTTAAATCTATGCTCAATATTTCTTCCTCTAACTATAAATCCATTACATATTAATTCATAGCATATCTTATCATAATTAGAAATAAAAATTTCTTCAAAAATATCCAAATCCACATCATCATCATGTTTAATAAAATCATTTTCCCTATACGCTCCCAACAACGCCCCATGAGTTAAAAAAAACGGAACTCCTAACTTATCTAAAATATTTTTAACATCTAATAAATTCTTAGCCCTGCTTTTAAAATCCCAATCTGTTCCATCTGATACTATTCCGCAATTATGTTTTTTGCAGTACCTATACCTAATTTTTTTCCATTTACTCTGAGGATATTTAGTCATTTTATCGTCATTACACGTATAACTTAATTTTTGAGATTCTATCTTTTTCATATTATTTTACTTTCTCATTTTTTAATATTTTAAACATCTCTTGAAACCTATGCATATAAGTATGCTTTTCATGAACTAATTTATAAGATTTTTCTGCCATTTTCATTCTTAGTTTTTTATCTTTTAAATATTTTTTAATATTTTCTTTTAATGATTCTGTATTTGGATCATACAACCCAACAACATCTTCCCCAAAAAGATTTAAAGTCTCTTCACATTTTATAGTTAATAAAAAACTACCAGTAGCTGGTATTTCAAAAGATCTGTTTTTCCAATGGAATCTATCTTTATAAAATTCATGTTTATAATTAACAAAAGGTATATCTAAATTAATTTTTGTCTGCCCATAAACTATCCTCTGAGTATCATGACCTCTATAATCACTAACTGAAATGCCATTTAACCTCTTTTTAAAAGAATTACCAAAAACCTTAATGTTATATTTTTTAAGAGACTGCAAATATTTAGATCTATTATCTTTATCAAGAGTCAAATATGTCTGAGCATTACCCATAAAAGATACATCATATTTATATTCTTTTTTAGTTTTATAATATTGATCTGGATAAAATCCAAGGGGTACGTAATGAGCATTTAAGTCTTTACCTTTTAAGAAATCAACCATTTCCTTATTTTGCAAAAATAAATAATCTATTTTTTTCCAAACATCCATAGTTTTATGGTATGAAATATCTGGATTATAAGTACAATACATTACAACAGGAATTTTATTAGATTTAAGATATGACATCGTTTCATCGGATATAACTTTATATTGAATATAAAAAGGTGTTAATATCCAAACGATATCTGGATTAACTTTTTTGATATCTTTAATATTAACTTGATTCTTAATTTTTTTTTCTAATATCTGTAAATAAAAAACCTTATGCCCACATTTCTCCATCATATGTCCATATTTTTTTCTCCTGCCCTTATAGTCTCTATAGATATATAAAATCTTCACTCTAAAATTTCCTAAAATAATCTATATATTTTTTACAAACATTCTTTATATCTAAATCTTTTCTTATTGAATATTCTTTATTTTTGTTATTCTCCATAAACAACATAGCCTCTGCAACTTTCTTTCTATCTATTTTAGGAGGATTATATAAATCAATTACATTAAATTTCCACTGAGTATCTTTTATCCCTATTCCAGAACTTTCTCCTAATTCTACTTGTCCTCCTGACTTCGTATAAATAATTGGACAATTTGATACTATCGATTCTACCATTGAATTAGGACACCAATCCAACCATGTTAAATGAAAACTAGCAACAGCATTGGACAATAATATTTTTAATTTTTCATATTTCTGCCATCCCAAATATTTTATTTTAGGATGTTCTTTTTTATAATCTTCTTTCCCCGTAATTCTTAAATCAGATTTCAAACCCATTTCTACAGCCAATAAATAAGACTTAACTATTTCTTTTAATCTCTTATGAGGTCTCCACTTACAATTAGCTAAAAAGAAATTTTTAGGCTCTCTTTCTAAAAACTCATCAAAACTAGCCCCATTAGGAATAATAGCATAAGGTTTTTTATTCACATTTAAAAATTTATTATAAGCGTCTTTACAAAATTTTCCCTGATATATCACTCCATCACTTTGTTTTATTGCTTTTAATATCTTTTTATTTTTAGCCTTATAATCCCATCTACTATTCATGATTAAGCCATCCAGCCTCAATATATTTAATTTTGCTTTTTTAGACGGTTTCATACCTGCTAAAAAAATATAAACATCAGGATTTTTATTATCAATTATAATATTATTTTTTTTCATCTCTCTCGCAAGGCGTATAAAAAATTTATGCTTTCCAGAATCAGCATCTTTTTTATTAACCTCTAAGCAAAATCCTATTTTCATATTTTGTATACCTTTTTAAGTATTTTCCCCCACTCTTTAAATGCTACTGCTTTATAATTTGTTCCCGATATTTTATTCATAATTTTTGCCATTTTTTTTGTAGAATTTACAAATCCAAATTCTTTGTAAAAATTCTTATTTATACTTGATATATCTTTTATCGATAGAACCTTTATAATAGCATAAACTAAATTATTCTTATAATATTCATAATCTTCATTATATTTTTTATAATAACATTCTTCGATATTAGGAGCATCAAAAAAAGCTCCATTTTTATCATTAATATATTTCCATCCTCCATAAATAGAATTATTAACAACTAATGGAATATCTCTTACAAGAGATTCTACAAGTAATCGAGGACTAGCATCAGCATCACTAGGCAGTAATACAAATTTACATGACTTCATAATAGCACAAACTTCTTCACAAGAATACTTCTCATTAACAATTCTTAAATTAGTAAACTCATGCATTCTTTTTTTAATTTTATTTAAACTCTTATGATAAATAGTTCCTTTATGTTTCTTTGTTTCTCTTGTAGCATAATTGATAACTAATCCTTTTAAATTAAGTTCTTTTGCGACATCATTAATTAATGGTAATAAATACAATCCTTTAGATCTTGTTCCTTCTTTTGAAATCAAAGTAAAATAAACAAAATCATATTTCTTTTTATTCCATTTACTAGATTTGTAATCAACACAAGTAATTAGTTTATCGCAAAAATCAGATTCCGAAAAAAGATATTTATTGATTTTAGAAGGAAAAATACTATCATTTTTAAAAGGATGACAAATAGCTTTTACTTTTTTAGACCAATTAACTTTATCTTCCAAAAACCTAAAATTACAAACTACGCATATTGAATTATTAGTTAGATTGCTATCCTGTTTTTCAATAGGTGCTATTTTTCTCAATACCATATTAGGTATTTTTATTATTTTATTATCTTTTATGGCAATTAATTTTTTATAAGTTTCTGGCTTTACTATCATTGCAACATTTCTAAATTAGACAAATCTTTTTTTCTCTTTTTTATTTTTTCTAAAACTTCTTTTTGTAATTTATCATTTATTTTTAACTTTTCTTTTGACCTATGCATTTGTTTTTTATGTCTTCTATAAAAAGCAACATCTTTGTTAACAGTTCCTATCTTAAACCCATAATTAAATACTCTAGCAAAAAATTCTCTGTCACTTTTGCATCTTAAAGATTCATCATATAACCCTATTTTTCTATGAATATCTTTTCTTAACATTGCTCCTTGGGCATGAACATACTTATATGATTTCTCTTTTAGCCACAAATCCCACATTCTATTTCTAACAAATTGTCTTCCTTCTTTCATATCTAAACAAGGACCATGGACAAAATCATAACCTTTCATTATTTTTTTATATCTAATCTTTAAACTACCTAAAATCAACATATCATCAGCATCTAACATTACTAAAATTTCAGAATTAGAAAATTTTATTCCTACATTTTTAGCATGTGAATACCCCTTATTCTCATTTAATTTAATATATTTAACTCTATCAGATTTATATTTTTTTATCACCTCATAAGGATTATCTGAAGAAGCATCATCAACAATGATCATTTCTGAATCTTTAAAACTCTGATCTAAAAATGATTTAACACAATCTCCTATGTAATTTCTATAATTATATAGAGTAGTTATAACAGATATCTTAAAAGACATTTTTTATTCCTTTATCGACATTAAAAACACATTTTTATAAACAGTTTCTCCATTATCTCCTATAGGAATAATATTTAAATTATATTTCTTAAAGAAATCTTCCCACTGAGACAAACTCCAAACAGTTAAATGTAATATTTTTCTTTTATCTAATACAGGATGAGGCCGAATCACTAAATATTTTTTAGTAATTCTAATAGCCTCCTTCATAGCATAATCTAAATCTTCTGTTCTTAAATGCTCATATACATCTGTAGCCATATACAAATCAAATTTATTATCTTTAAAAATAGATAAATCAGTAGCCGAAGCTAAATAACATTTAAACTTCTTTTTTTGACAATAAGCAACAGTTTCTTTAGAAACATCTACCCCACATACTTTAACTTTTTTATTTTTCCAGTACTCTAAAGTCTTTCCCCAAGCACAACCTACATCTATCATATTTTTTATCTCAACATTATTATTTTTCATAAATTCTCTAAATTTTCTTAAAGCAGGTTTCCCTCTATTAGATGTTTTTGTATATCTTTTTTTAAAAAGGGGATCATAAATATTTCTATAAAAATCTAAAGTATTTTTCATATAATTTTTCTCCTATTTTTTGACTTTGCCAATAGCTTTTCGAACATCTTTATTTTTTGAATTATTTTTATATTTTTTATAGAATTTTTTCCACCCCAATTTATCATGTTCTTTCAAATATAATATACAATGAGACAACTTATCAACATACCCACCTTTTAACCCACTCCCTCCTCTATTAGCATTCTTAACAGTTAATTTAGAATATTTAATAGCATTTTCTGTATCTCTAAATTTCATAAAATATCTAGCTCCCCAATAATAAGGAGTAAAAGTTTGCTTATAACTATTGCATTTTAAAGCAAAATCTACAGACTTATTATAAGATTCTTCCATTAGATACAAACTCTCAACAGATTTTTTTATAACAGCTTTATCTCCAAACCTATGTCCTCTCATCTCACACAATATACTCAATCCATAATAATTTTTATTTTTTTCAAAATTACTATACATTATATCTATAAATTTTTCAGATAATGACCAATCTAATGTCTCATTCTTCATTCTCTTATAATCATCTTCAGATCTCAGTATTCCCTGCTTTGCAAATTGTCCATAGATAAACCGAATACACGCAGCCACATTAACATGATTAGTTGGAGGAATTTTAGGAAAATTTTTACATATTAAATCTGCTATTTCTTGCATCTGATCTTCTGATAGATATGGTAACATAAGATAAACATCCTTACCAGGAGAACCTGTATAAATTCCACCATGCATAGCTTCTTTAATTTTTTTAGATTTTAAATGATCTACATTTATACAACTTATTCCTTTCATAGGCTTACTAAAAACTCCCCACGATGATATCGTTAATAACTGCTTATATGTAATATGCATTATTTTATTACCCTTCTAATAACTTGGAGATATTGTTTAGCCACCTTATTGATATCAAATTTCGACATATCTGGCTTAGATTTTTTCTCTAACAATTTATGAATTCCTTTAGCAACAATAGTAGATTTTAAGTTATCAAGATCATCCATTTCTTTTTTTAGATATCTTGTATCCCAAAACTTATCTACATTCAACACGACACCATCTTTACCAACTAATTCCGATGTTCCACCCAAATTGGCACATAAGACATTCAGACCACACGATAAACCTTCAATAACAGTATTAGGACATATATCTATAAACGACAGATGTATCTGATAGTCACAAGCTTTCATTATAGAAATAGTCTCTTCATTAGATTTTCTTCCCAAAATATGAACATATTTAGAACCATATTTTTTTACTAATGCCTTCATACTCTTTTTTCTATCTTCTATACCAAAATCACCTATCACATAAAAATGTCTTTTTATACCTGCCTTTATAAACCCTTTTAATATAGATTTAATACGCTTATTTCCATCCCATCTGGCACAAGCAACAAAAGAACCTGGTTCTATATTTTTATCAGGTTCTATACTATTTATATAATCTAAATCTACTCCATTATAAATAAT
>SDBU01001369.1_pt1 | contig 35125 bp, 33 predicted proteins | sample 2277071 | NCBI WGS metagenome assembly SDBU01 (sample SAMN10397929, study PRJNA504765) | marine sediment metagenome | isolation source: marine sediment core GS08_GC12, 126 cmbsf | place: Arctic Ocean: Gakkel Ridge, Loki's castle | collected 2008 | reverse complement strand
TCAGGTGATCAACGTGAATTTGAAGGGAATTTTCATAGGTATTCAAGCCGTGGCCAGACCGATGGAGGCTTCCTGCTGGTGATGGTGAGCATCCGACACGGCGTCCGCTATCGTATCCACTACTTCGCCCACGAACTCGCGCTCGCGCCTTCGCCGCGCCTCGTCGTATCCTCCCTGGCAGTATTCCCGATAAGTATGCAGAGTGGGCAATACTGCCGGACCATGATGAGTATGGGAACAGGCCATCAGGACAGCGTTGGGCGAGATCCCGCAGCGTTCGTGGGCTAGCCTAGCGGCCCGCATCGCGTCGGGACGGTCTATGCCAATGAGGTCGAGGGCCACGACGGCCACTTCGTCGTGGCCGTTCGACAGCACAGCCGCCTTGCAGAAGATCGGCGTTCGGAAGCCGGTCGTAACGAGCGCGCCATCGCCCATGGCCATTCCCACCTCTGGTTTCAGTTCCTTCTCCGATACCCCCGCCTTGAGCCTGCCAGACATCATAGTGCGCCCCCTCTGCTCCTTCCCTTTCTGATCCACATCCTGACCGTGGCTGGCCCCGGGACCTGACCGGCACGGGCAACCGAGCCGCCACCCACTCTGGCCGGAAGTCACTAACCCTGGTACAGCTCCTCCAGCAGTTCGACCGCCTTGTCCACCATCAGGTAGCCACCCTCCCTGCCGATGCGCGCGTTGATCACCGGCCATACCTCGTACGAGCCACCCATGAAGGCACGGCGCGTGGCCACATAGCCAGCATAGTCGTTGGCGTACGAAGCCACGTAGGTGTGGCGAAAGGGGGATCGCTCCTTGATCATCAGGCCAAACTCAACAAAAACCTCGCCTGGCAGCTCGACCAATGCCGCCTCGCCCAGGCGCAGGGCCTGCACGTCGGACTTATAGGCGGTCTTTGCCTTCAGCTCGGCCTGAAAGCGCTCCACCTCCATGGGGCCATAATCGTCCCAGGCGGGCAGCTTGGTGTGGATGTCGTGCTTCCACCAGTAGCGAGTGGTGTCCCTCTGAGCAAAGAAGAGCTCGGCCTTGCGAGCTCCCAACTTGACCATGGGCAGCGTGCACGCTTCGCGGTATATGGCCATGATGGCGCTGGCCACACCCTCGGTGGCCTTCTCCAGGCCTCCTGGCTTGCCGTAGTCAAAGTAGTTGGTGTTCCCGCTGCAGCCGGGCGTGTAGAGGCAGGGCACGTGCTCCCCCATCCGCTCGTCCAGTGCCTCTTGCACAGTATGCGCCAGATCGGCCGAGTATTGGTCGCCAAAGTGAAACGAATTGTGGCCGGTCAGGTTCCAGATCATGCACATGGGCCTGTGGCGCCCATCGCGGATGACGAACAGTCCGAAATCCGGGTCAATCGGGCCTTCCGGACAGTAGGCCTGGTCTTGCGGGATGCCCACCCAGTGGGTCCACACCCCATAGTTGCGGGTGTGTCGGCGCCGGTTAAAGATCAACCAGGGCAGATCAGCCGTGGCCACGCCTACAGAGGCCTCTTGAAGGTGCGCGCAAGCATCTGACACGGCCTCCGCTACGGTATTCACCACCACGTCGATCCAGGCCCGTTCGAGCTCCCTGGCTTCCGCGTCGAACCGTCCTTTCCGTCGATCCCGGTAAAGATGCAGAGGCGGAAGCATCGAAGGAGCCACATGAGTGTGTGAACAGGTCATCAGCACGGCATTGGGCGAGATGCCGCAGCGGTGGTGGGCCAGCTCCGCCGCTCGTATGGCGTCGGGGCGGTCTATGCCCAACATGTCCAGGGTCACGATGGCCACCTGGTCATGCCCGTTCGAGAGCACCGCCGCCTTGCAGAACAAGGGCGTCAGGAAGCCTTTGGCCTCGCGTGCTCCGTCCCCCATGGCCAACCCTAGTGGAGGCTTGAGCTCCTTCTCAGACACCCCCGCTTTCAGCCTGCCAGCTATCATCTTGCACCCCCTGGTTCCTTCACTTGATCTTGAGCCTGACTGTGGCCAGGCCGCGAGATTCGACCGACACATTGACCGACCCATCCAGGACAGGAAGGACCCTTTGGTCGCGTTCGAGCAGATCCGTCAGCCGGGCCTCTTGGAGTTCCCCCCAGCCGGCGACATCGATCCTGGCCTCAGTCTGGCCATCCACCTGGCCCGGTCTCCAGAGGCGAAGTACCACGCCCTTATCAGGTCCCTCATCGGCCACCTTGAGCGCCGAAAGAATAACCTGGTCCGGCTCGACCTGCAAGAAGCTATGGACGCCCTCCGGCAGTGGTCCCTGCTGGTGAGCGTCGAGGAGAATCGTGGGCAGATCTTGGGCAGCCTCCATGCCCCTGCGGATGGCCTGCACCGCGTCAAAGCCCCTCCCGTGCCCATAGAGACTGAAGCGGAAGGTGAAATCAGTCTGGCGGTGCTGGTCATGCAGGAACTCCCGATAGTTGGTGGCATTCCCCAACACCAGGGCCAATACGGTGCAGTTGGTCGGGTCGGGCATACGGGGCGCTTCCGCCTGGGTACGATGGCCGAACTGTACGACCCCCGAATCGAGCGACACCATGGTCACGCCCACGCTGTCGTTGTATGCATCTACAAAGTGACGGACCGAATTGACCGCCTGCCCCGAGCCGGGCCTTTGCTCGCCGCCGTGGGTAGTATCCCCCGGGACGATGATGGCACCCGGAGTCTCCAGCCGATAGCGCCGCCCTGGCACGTTGAAGGGGAAGGCGAAGTTGATCTGTTCCTCATCCGAACAGGGCTCCTTGTGCAGCTCGTTGCGAATGTCCAGCCGATTGGATCGAGCATACAGGGTGAGCGTCGTCTGTAGAATCGCCCCCCCCGCCGAGCCTTTGACTACCAGTTGCCCCATGACTGGTCCCTGAGCGCCGGGCACGATGGTAACGTCGCCCAGCCTGAGGTCGTCCCCACCCGAGAGGTAGAGCAACTGGTTCAGGTGGTAGGGGCTGGCCGGGTCCACGAGCTCACAGTCGTGCACCTTATCGCGGAAACTGGCTATGCCCCCGGTGCTGGGACTGACCTCAATGTGGTAGTATTCGTTCTCCAAGGAGCACTCGGTCACCTCCACCGGGCTGCCGTCGGGCTCACTTCCCGGGGAGACCTGATAAGTGCGATAGCCCATGGCCGGTACGTCGATCGCCTGAAAGCAGAGAACTGGCTCGCCGCCCTCGTGCACCACTTGACTGGGCAACACCTCATCCGAGACGCCATCTCGAACGGTAAAGGGCCCTTCGCCCAGGCCACGGACCCGGACCAGGCCGGAACGCGTCCAGCCCAGGGCATTGAAGACCAGCACGCTCTGACCCACTCCGGTGCGTATACGCTTGCCCAGCGCCCGCTCGATGACCCGATCGAATCGGGCATTGGCTTTTTCCTGGGCATCGCGACGCAACCTGGCGTTCAACTCGCGGCTGCGATCATCGGAGCCCGAGCCGTTCCAGGCATGGTCGGATAGGCGCAGCATGTTCGACCAGCCCTCTTCAAGGGCGTCGCGAGCCCCTTCGTACCAGGTGCCATCCAACGTCGAGATGATAGCCGCCAGACAGTCTGCCGTGTAGCTCCTTTCCTGGGCCCGTCGCCAGCCCGCGTAGTATTTGGCCAGGCTGATGGGCCAGGCATCCCATCCCGTGCCATAGTCCCCGCGATAGATGGGTACCGTGATGGGCCGGGCCTCAAGCTGGGCGTCGATATCCTGCCAAAAGATGGTATGCGAAGCGTTCACCAGGCGCGGATACTCCCAGGGGCGCGCGTTATACGCTGCCACGTTGCGCGCCTTGACCGCGGCATACTCTCTGGTCTTGTCCACCAGATCGCCGTACATCCCCACCAGGCCGATGGCGTCGAATGGATACGTCTCTCCCAGGGTCTCGTAGCCTGGGATGATCTCCTGGTGTATCTTGGTGTCGATGGCCTCGACGCCCTCAAGTATGAACCTCCCCTCCACATAGTCGTTCTTGCGATGTCGAACCAGTATCCGGCTGCTGTCTGGACCCTCCCAGTAATAGAGTGGCGGCTCGACCAACCTGTCGTTCCAGGGACACAGATAAGGGTAGATCGACTTGACCAGATGCCTGATGCTGCTGCCGGCGAGCACCATGGCCTGACTCCAGGTGATGGTCGGCGTCTCCTGGTGATTGGCGTAGCCTATATCGATGCCCCATCGGCGCTCCAGCCGACGGGCAGGATAGAACTGTCGAATGCCTTCCTCCAGGGTTTGGGCGGCGGTCATGGCCAAGTTGGGGTACGGGCTCAGGGTAAAGTGTCCGCTCTTGGTCAGACGCACCCACTCCTCCACCTCTTCAGGCGATGCGTGTTGGAGAAAGTACTCCAGCTCGCTGGTGTGGAGCACGTTGTAGCGGTTCTGATTGGCAAATGATTGGCCGGCCGTTTCCCGGCAGGCCTCGATCTCTTCCTTGACCACGGCAGCGCTGGCTAGCGAGAGGCTCTCCAGGTCGTCGTACACCCAGGTATAGTCTACGCAGCAGTCGCTGAGCAGATACAGTGTCCAGGGCCGATGACTGCCCACCGTGGCCGTCCCCGTGGCCACGCACCCGCCCGCCTCGACGGTGACCGGCGCTGATAGCGCGGGCTCGAACTTGGGCCAGAGCGTGGGGGCGTCGCAGCGATAGGTGTGTTGCGCCGGCTTGATTTGCACTGGCGTCTCCACGTCCTCTCCGCCTGCAGAGATCGTCACCTTGCCTTCCAATTCGCGTCCGGCGCGGTTGTCGATGGTCACCTCGATCCACTGGCGAAGCGGGCCATCGGGGCTGGAGCGCCCGAAGAAGATCGTCTCTCGTGCATCCAGAACCGCCAGATAAGAATCAGTTCCTCTCAACATCGCTCACTCCTATGCAGGATAGGTTGTCGGGCTTTTCGGTCCCACCAGGGGCCTCTAGGTTGCCTGGATCGGGTAGTCGCCCAGCTCACGCCAGGTCTCGAGCATCATCTGGACCTTGGCCCAGGGCATGTCCGCAATCAACTGATCGACGGGGTAGAGCACGAATCCGCCACCCGGGCCCAGGGTGCGAATCGCTTGTGCAGTCGCCTCTCGAATCTCCTCATGGGACCCTTGCGCCAGCGTCACCGGGGCATTGACACTACCCCACAGGCAGATTCGCCCGGCAGCCCAGGCCTTGACTTCCTGCAGGTTGGCCTTGCCCTGGACGGAGTCCACTCCCAGGATGCTGTCCACTCCGATCTCCAAGAGGTCATCCATGAGCGGCGCCCAGGAATTGGTGATGATATAGTTCCAGCGTGCCCCCGCCTGGTGGGCCAGGTGGGCCATGCGGGCCAGATGGGGCTTGAGCAGGCGGCGGTAATTGCCTGGTGTCCAGAAATCGGTGTTCTCATACCAGGCCGAGTGGACCATGACCTCGACACCCTCGGCCAGCAGCAGTTCCATGCGACGCAGTTCCCACTCGCATACCAGGTCCAACAGCTCTTCCAGGAACTCGGGCTGATCCATCTGCAGGTACAGGACCGCCTCCATGCCCACCAGCCATACCAGAGCGTCGCCGAGAGCCGTCCAGCCCCCTTCGAGAAGCACCCCCAGGCGCTGGGCATCCTTGCGCAGCTCGGAGGCCTCGGCTCTGAATTCGTCCAATTGAGTCTTGGTCGGCTCGCGCAGCAGATGGCGCAGGCTCGGCAGGTCAGCAGGGCCCTTGATGATGAACTCCGCCGAGCGGGGCACGTTGTAGTCGCTGAACAGGCGCACATCCTCACCGTTGGCCCAGTCCTCTGTTTGTCGCACCACCTGCCTGATGTTCCCCGCAGGAGTCTGGTACTCCTTGATCAACAGAGGATAACGCTCACCTTCCCGCACCACCTTTCGCACGTCGATCCCGATGCCAGGGACGCGATTCACGTCATAGTACTCTGTCTTGCCCAACGGAGGCTCTAGCAGCAGGGTGTCGTCCATTCCCAGGCCGATGACCGCCTGGGCGCGCTCAGTCTGGGTGCGATAGGTGAAAGGGGGCTCCTTCATACGCCACAGGTTCCATAATGGAACGTGGTCTGGCTCCTCGTGGCGCATCGCGCATAGCAGGCGCTCTCGAGATGACAGTATGGTAGGCATGACCGGCCGTTCCTCCTGTCGGTGGGCGAGCCCACCTGCGCTCAGCACTCGCCACATAAGGATGCGCCCTACCAGGGCTTGCACAGGATCTCGTGTATCTTGAGGCGTTTGGCCGGATCGCGGCTCATCAGGTGATTGGGGAAGGTGGCCCGCACCACGATGGCCGTGTCGGCCCCTCGAGAGGTGCCTCCCACCCCGATCACATCCTGGTAAGGCTCGATGAAGCCACTGGCCACCGCGATCAGCACCACCTCGACGGCCACCTTGAAGCCTTGTCCGAAGGAGAACAGCGTCTCGCGGACGATGACCTCCGGGGTCGCGGCCTTCCACTCGCTGTAGTCCAGTACCGAACTGTGCAACAGGTAGGGGGTTTTGTCGGCCACCACCACACCCTTGCTCTCCAGCTTCGCCTTTATCTCGGGATCGATGGGTTTGTACTCGGCACCCCACTCGGCCACCAAGGGCGTCTCCCCGACGCTTATGATCCTGGCCCTATCTCCCAAGGCGTCGGCGAATCTCAGAGCGGTGTAGCCCGTGGTGCTGGCCACGACCACCGTATCGAGCGACGAACCCTCCAGTCGCTTGCTGACGGCGGCGACTACCTTGTCGGTGTTCGACCTGCCGGCTCTCTCGAAATAAACGCATTCCCTTACACGATCTGCCATGGTCTTTCCTCCAGCCACCTGCCAGTCAGGCCAACGGACCGGGCACCCCGGGCACCGACCAGAAGGCCATGAGCACCGGACGATCGGTCCAGTACACTGCGCGCAACTTGTGCACGGCCACAGGCTGGTCGCTGGTGATGTGAACACCATAGAACCTGTGCGGAGCAAAGTCATCCATGTACACGCACTTGATCCTGCGAGCGGGCACGTCCACCTGGTGCTCCTCTTCCTGATGCTCGTCGCCCTGACCCCACTGCAGCGACATGGCAGCCCTGGCTGGCTGGTCACCGGGATTGAGCAGCACAACCCATTCTGACTCGCGCACCCACATGCGTTCGGTGTCGATGATGACATTGTCCACCAAGTACCAATCCGTGGCCAGTCGGTCGATGGCCATGTAGGACTTGGCACACTCTCGTACCTCTGGCTCGATCTTGGTTGGGGCCCCTGGCCGGTAGTTGTTCTTGGCGTTGTTCCACCCCACCGTGGACTGGCAGATCACCGGTCGTTCGCTCTCCACCATGAGAGCGAAGCGTACGTCGGGCTCGACCGGCCAGTCGCGGTAGTTGGACTCGGAGGTCATGCGCGGTGGCGCCAGGTGGGTGAAAGCCGCTGGTTCGTGGTCCTCAAAGAAAATGGTGCCTTTCAACTCCACCTCTTCCGAGCCCGGGTTATAGACCAGCAGATGTCCAAAGGCACCAGTGAGGTCCTCCTCATTCTCCATATACTCGTGGTCGAGCAAGTAGTAGGTGTACATGGTCCCCTCCCATTCGAGCGGCAAGGAGAGAACGGGCTACAGGGCCAGAGCTCGTCCAGCACCGGTAGCCCATCCATCTCCCCACGCATGTGTTGTCGAACTGCCAGACTGCCGTGAAGCCTAGCCTTCCATGACTTCGGCGAGCGCCTCCATGGTCTCCTTCTTGACCCGGGCCATGGCCTCTTCCGGCGAGGTCACGAGATTGAGGACCTCGTCGAAGGCCTCAGACAAGAGGGTCATGTACTGGCCCGCCGCCACGCTCATGGGAAAGACCGGCGTCTTTTCCACGTCACTCTCGATGATCTTCTGCGAGGCCTTGGCCGCCGGCCACCAGACCCGCTCGTCGTCCATCATGCTCTTGAAGACGAGGGATTCCTTGAACTTGGGCCGAAGGCTCAGCTCCATGAATGGCGACACTGCGTAGCGCATGGCCTCCCAGGCCCACTCGGGATACTTGGTGCCGGCGGGAATGACGATCGGCCAGCACCAGTAGTTCACCTTGGGCGAGCCCTGCAGCTTGGACTTGGGTGCAGGAGGGGGGGCCGTGCAGGCATAGTCCACGCCCACCTCCCAGTCGGGGAAGAAGTCAAAGATGGCCTGTCCGTCCCAGTCTCCGCCGACCCTCATGACCATCGATCCCTGCAGCCAGGGATTCTCTGCGCCGCCTTGAGAGCCTATGCTCGACGACCAGCGCTGCATGTCGTCCAGGCCATAGAAGTTGATCTGCTCGACCATGTCCTCGAGCGCCACGATGACACCCGGATGCTGCGGCGTTGGCTCGCCCTTGTTGACGTCCCACAAGGAGCCGCCAAAGGTGGAAAGCCAGACAAAGACGTTCCAGGACCAGCTCGGGACGTTCATCCCCAGACGCTGGATGTTGCCATCACTGTCCCTGGTGGTCAGCTCCCTGGCCCACTCCCAGGCCTCGTCGGTGTCCGCGGGAACGTCGGCAGGTCCCTTGCCGATGTCCGCCAGCATGGGCGTGCGCATCCAGAAGAGGAACACTCCTGCGCCCTCGATCATCCCCCAGATCTTGCCGTCCATGGTGCAAGACTCCATGAGGCCGGGAATGATGTCGTCGAGGTCAAAGTCGTCCCTGGCGATATAGTCGTCTATGGGGATGATCAAGCCTCGGTGAGCCCATAGTCCCATCCGCTCCGGGCAATCCCAGGTATGGAACAGCTCAGGAGGCGTGCCCGCCGCGGCGGCGGTAATGTAGGCATCGCAGCCCTGGCCGGCGACATACTCGATCTCCACGTTGGGATAGGCCAGTGAGAACTTTTGGTACATCTCACGGGAATACTCGATTGACGGCTCATAGTTATTGCCCAGCCAGTAGTCAATCACGATCTTCTCGTCGGGGTTGGCCCTCTTGGGCACAAAGCCCTCGAGCTCCTCTATCTCGAGAGCCTCCTCGATCTTGACCAGTTCCTCACGCAAGGTGGCGGTTGGCTCTGGCGGGGCTGTGTCGGTGGGGGCAGGCTTCGCTTCCGGCGGCTCGGTCGGAGCGACCTTGGGCTGGCAGGCCCCAAGGATCACCGTGCTGACCCCGGCAGCAACCAGTCCCCTCAGCAATTCGCGTCGAGTCAGTCTGAACTCACGCATCTCAGCCTCCTTATGGTCATACGCAGCGGCAGTGCGAGCGACCTCGACTGCCAGGCAACCCGGTCTCTTTCCTCTAGTTCCCCTCCTTTCCGGACCCTTTCATCCCGGCTTTCGTCGGGACCTGTCACGGAGCTCTCACTTGAGTCCGGTGGTGACGATGCCCTGGATGAAGGTCTTCTGTGCGGCGAAGAAGAGCACGATCATGGGCAGTGTGTATAGCACGGCGGCGGCCATCAAGGCTCCCAGAGCCGTGGCCCCGCCCGCGCCGTAACGCTGCATGAACCCGCGTAGCCCAAGGGAAAGGGTCCACATCTCCTGATTCTTCAGGTAGATGAGTGGGCTCTGGAAATCAGTGTAGGTCCAGATGAAGGTGAAAGCGATGAGCGTGGCCAGGGCCGGTCTGGACAGTGGCATCACTATGCGCCAATAGATGCCCAGGTGCGAGCAGCCATCCAGTCGAGCCGCGTCGGTCAACGCTTCGGGAATGGTGGCAAAGAACTGGCGCAGCAAAGAGATGAAAAAGGCATCGCCAAAGAAGGCCGGCACGGTCAGCGGCAGGAAGGTGTTGATCCAGTCCAATTTGGTGTAGATGATATAGACGGGGATCATGGTCACCTGTCCGGGCAGCATCATGGTGGCCAACACGATCATGAACAGGACGTTCTTTCCCGGCCAGTTCACGTGAGTGAGTCCATAGGCTACCACCGTACAGGAGAACACTCGCCCGATGAGCACCAGGCCACAGATCACCAGGGTGTTGCGCAGATACCGCCCATAGTTGATGCGCGTCACCGCATAGACATAGTTGACCCACTCGAATCGCTCGGGCATCAACCTCGGCGGAAACTCGATGATCTGCTCCGGCGGCTTGAACGAGGTCGAAAGCAGCCAGACCCAGGGGAACAGGAACGCTGTGGCCATGCCCGCCACCAGGATGTAGAACAGCACCTGACCAACGACCCTGCGGACCTTCAGGGCCAGGGCCTTGTATCTCACTGAGCCTACAGATCGGCTTACTATCTCCACGATGACTCCCTCCCTAGATCACCTCATAGTGAGCCCAATGCCTGGAGCTTCGCAGCAGCACCAGGGTCACGATGATGCTGACGATGAACAGAACCCAGGCCAGGGCCGATGCGTAGCCCATCTTCAAGTACTCGAAGGCCTGGGCGTACAGGTAGAGACCGTAGAATCGCAGGGACCCCTGCGGGGAGCCGGCGGCGCCGCTGCCCCAGGCTTCACCCAGGATGTAGGCCCCGGTAAAGTACTGCAACGACCAGATGATGCCGGTGATCAGTTGGAATAGCGTGACTGGAGAGATCAAGGGCAGGGTGATGTGGACGAACTTGCGCCACGGGCCTGCCCCGTCCAACTGGGCCGCCTCGTAGAGCTCCTCGGGCACGCCTTGCAGCGCGGCCAGGTAGATGATGGTGACGCTGCCCACACCCCAGGCCTGCATCATCAAGACGCTCGGTTTGGACCACTGTGGGTTCGCCAGCCACAGGGGCCCTCTGACCCCTATCAGCTTCAATACCTGGTTCACCAGGCCCAACTGGGGGTTGAGCAACCACTGCCAGAGCACCGCGCTGGCCACGGCGGGCATCAACATGGGCAGAACGTAGATGGTGCGCCAGATGGCCTGGCCACGGATGTCGAGGTTCAGGAGCATGGCGCACAGCAACCCGATGACCAGTTGGGACGGGATTCCGAATGCGGTCAGATAGAAGCTGTTCCAGAGGGCCTGGCGAAAGAAGCGGTCGCGGGTGAACAGCTTCACATAGTTGGCCGCGCCCACCCAGCGCGGCGGCTTGGGAAGATCATACCGGGTGAAGCTAAAGTATAGCGAGGCGACGATCGGGTAGGCCAGGAACAACCACTTGACATCGGCCATTTCTTATGCTATGCTGATGAGCAGATGGTCTGACCATACTCATATGCTCATCATACCACAGCTATCGGCGAGTGTCAAGGCCCAGGCGTAGTGAGGATGTTGGATACCCCACCGCGCAGGCGGTTGGATGGCATTGCGCGACCTGTCGCCTGCATAGCTCCACTGGCGAAGCATAGACAGAAGCAAGAGCGACAACCACGGTGGCTGGTGCCAGCTTTTTCCAACCCTGAGAAATGGGAACTGAGCGCAATTGCTTGACATCGATCATAGCGCATGGTACGTTTCTGGTCGGTTGGTCTGACCGTGGCCCGTCCAGCACATAATCATCTTGTAGGAGATGCCTATGCCGTTGACGGCGGTCGAACGAACCACTCTGGTCCAATCGGTGGTGGATCAGATCGTGGCTCTGATCAAAGATGGTACTTTCGCCCCAGGCGATCGTCTTCCGCCAGAGCGCGAGTTGATGAAGCGTCTCGCGGTAGGTCGTTCTACGATCCGAGAGGCTGTGCGCAGCCTGGCGATGATGAATCTGGTCGATCTTCGCCCCGGGAAAGGCTCCTTTGTCAAGGACCTGGGTGTGGAGACCGTCATTCGCTCTGACATGCTGACCATGCTGCTGGATCGCAGCGTTACCACCGACCTCTTGGAGGCTCGCACTCTCATTGAGCCGGCCACCGTGGAGCTGGCAGCCCAGCGTGCCACGGCCCAGGATCTGATAGACTTGAAAGCCGTCTTGGACCGCTGCCACGTGGCCCATGCGGCTGGCAGCCCGACGGCTGAGCTGTCGGCTCAGCTCCATTTGGCCCTAGCCAGGTGCACTCACAACGGAGTCCTGGTCATGTTCATGGAGTCGATCCTGGGCTTGCTGACCGAGCGTGGCGAGAAACTGGAGCACCTGGAGGGCTATACTGAATGGGAGCTTGCCTCCCATCAGGAAATCGTAGACGCGGTGCACTCCCGCCACGCACTCCGTGCTCGGCACTTGATGTCGCGCCATGTGGAGCAGTCAGTCCAGCGCCTGCTGGATGCATCAAGTCCGTTTCCCGATGGAAGCCAGGCTGCCTAGCGCAGTGTCAGTTCCACCTGAGGGCGACAGATCCTGCGATGCGATCGATTCGGTCAGTCAAGTCTTGAGCAGTGTTGCAGCGGCGCAGTCCTGGCGGCAGGAAGGCACTGTGGACAACGGGGAGGTGAACCATGCAGGTCATGACGGTGACTGGGCCGATTTCGGCCGGCGAGATGGGCATAACCCTGCCCCATGAGCACATACTCCTCGACTACGATTGGGAGGGACTGTGGCCTGATGTGTCCCAACGGCCTGACCTGGTTTGGGAGCCGGTCAGCATCACTAATCTGGGGGTCATTCGCCGGAACTACATGGCCGTCAGGGACAACGCCAACTTTGAAGACATTGAGGAGATGAGCCAGGACGTCAGCTACTTTGCCGCTGCGGGGGGCGGTACCATCTGCGAGATGACGACCCTGGGGTTAAGGCCAAACCCGATCGGGCTGCGCAAGATCAGCCAGCGAACCGGGGTGCACATCGTCGCCGGCACCGGGTTCTATACCCAGGTGACGCTCAGCCGTGCCCAGGCCTCCATGGACCTGGAAGCTATGCGGGCCATGATGGTGCGCGATCTGACCGAGGGCTTTGCAGGAACCGATGTCAAGGCAGGTGTCATCGGTGAGGTGGCGCTGAGCCATCCGATGGGCAAGATCGAGGAACGCTCGCTGCGGGCAGCGGCACGGGCGCACAAGGAAACGGGAGCAGCCATTTGTGTCCATGGCATCAGTCCCGAGGCAGTCCAGGTCCTACAGGAGGAAGGAGTTGACCCGACCCGGGTGGTGGCCTGCCACCAGGATGGTACCAACCCTGAGCGCGCCAAGCCCATGGCTGACCTGGGCGTCTACATCGAGTTCGACTGCTTTGGGCACGAGTTCTATTGCGACAACGGCGCTATGGATGGCCCCTGGCCATTCAAGTTCAGCAGTGACCGAGAGCGCGTCACTGCTTTGTGCGCATGATAGAGGCGGGCTATGCCGACCGCCTGCTTCTTTCCCAAGACGTCTGCGTCAAGATGCAACTGCGACAGTACGGAGCCTTTGGCTATGCGCATGTGTTGGAGAACATCGTACCGATGCTCCTTCGCGCCGGCGTTACGCGGGAGCAGATCGACATGATGCTCGTGCATAATCCAGCCCGCGTGTTCGCCTACTAGTCTGTTGGGTCATCCGAGGAGGTACTCGCCATGGTCGAGCAAGCGCACCCGAGCCACGAGGAGTTGGTCGAATCCCTTCGTCCGGCCTTGAAATACGCTCTGACTGTGCATGGGCCTGTGCGCGAAGACAAGATGGGTATTGTTCTTCCCCACGAACACATCCTGGTTGATCTGCGAACCTATCATGAGCCCTTCTACCCTGAGCTAGAGGACAGCCCGGTTGAGCTGAAGCATGCTCGGCAGGCTGCGGCGGCATCAGCCCAGTTGCCTGGACAACCTGATCCTCGATGATGTCGGCCTGGCAGCCAGCGAGATAATGGAGTTCGCGCAAGCCGGCGGCAGCACGCTGGTGGACCTGACCTCTCGCGGGCCGCGGATCAACCTCGACGCTCTGCCTCAGCTCGCCCAGTCAACAGGCCTCAATATCATCGTGGGCACAGGACTGTACGCGCCCCGCTTCTACCCGGAATCGCTGGTCAGCGAAAGAGTGGACAGCCTGGCTGAGCAGTTCGCCAGAGACGTGGAGGAAGGCATTGATGGCACCCGGGTCAGGGCGGGCATCATCGGCCGGTTGTGCTTCGAGGACCTCTCCGACCCGCGCCAGGAGAAGGTGCTGCGGGCCGGTGTGCGAGCCTCAGTTCGCACTGGAGCGCCCCTGGCGATAGACTGTCCGCCGGGGGAGGTCTTTGATGCTGTGCACCGCCTCCTGGGGGAGAAGCACGTGCCGCCGACGAAAGTACTCCTCTGCGGCATGGACCGCGATATGGCTCAAGACGAGCGCAAGTGTGCGGCCGATCGGGGCTACTATTTGCTGTTTGACGGTTTTGGCAAGGAGTGGTGGATCCGCGGGGGAGAGCGGCGCATCCCTGTCGATCCAGAGCGACTGCGTTGGCTCAAAGAGCTGATCGAGGCTGGCTTTCTTCGTCAACTGCTGATCTCCCAGGGCATCGGCAGGAAGATGCTCCTGGTCCGCTATGGCGGCTGGGGCTATGCCCACATCATCAGACACATATTTCCGATGATGGCCAACGAGAAAGTGGCGCCCAAAGAGATCACGACGCTGACCATGCACAATCCTGCTCGGGCGCTGGCCTTCTTGTCTTGAGGGAACGGGCGATGAGTCAGAGTATGCGCAGCATCGTCTGGCATGGTCCAGGCCAGGTGGCGCTGGAACAGCGGGAAGGGCCCTCCCCTGGCCCTGGTGAGGTGCTCGTCGAGGTCCTGTACAACGGGCTCTGCTCCACCGACTACCCGATCGTTCAGGGAGAGGTGGCTGGATCTTGGCCAGGCATGATCCTTGGCCATGAGCCCGTTGGGATCGTGTTGTCCTTGGGGGAAGGGGTAGCCCAGCCGAAGATCGGCGCGCGGGTGGTTCTGGATACGATGATCGGCTGCGGCAGTTGCCGCTTCTGCCAAGGGGGGCACAGCGAGCTTTGTGCCCATTCCGATGAGATCGGTTTCAGCCTGCATGGCAACTGGACCGACTTTGCTGCCCTTCCGGCGGCGAACTTGCACGTGTTGCCCGATGCAATCGGCGATCTCGAGGCCACCATGCTGGAAGCCCTCACTTGCCAGCTAGGAGCCATCGAGGCGTTGGACGTGCGCTTTGGTGAGACGGCGGTCATCATCGGCAGTGGCCTGGCGGCCTTGACCTTCATCCAGTTGCTGCGTCTGAAGGGTGCGGGACACGTGGCGATCTCGATGCGCAACTACGCCGAGCGCATAGAGTTGGCCGGGGAGTTCGGTGCCGACCAGATCGTGTGCGACGGCGATTGGGGAGCATTGCGCGCTCACGCACAGGTCCGCGCAGATGAGGGCTTTGATCTATCTATCGACGCCGTGGGCACACAAGAGAGTTCCCTGGCTGCGCTCTCCCTTGCGCGACGTGGGGGGAGGGTTCTGCTCTATGGGCTGCGGAGCGCCGTTATCGACGGTTTCCCCTTGGGCGAAACCATCTTTCGCAACCTGACCCTGTTCGGGCGGACGTCTGCTCCGTGGATGTGGAGACCAGCTATGGATCTGGTGGTCGGCGGCGCGGTGCGACTGCAGCCGATGGTCGGCGAGGTGGTCGAGCTGGAGGATGTGCCTGGATTGCTGACCGGAAGCCGAGAGCATGGTGGACCGCTGAAGCGGGTCATCCGGGTGCGCGGGAAACAGCGAGGTGGTATCTGTGCCTACCATAGAGACGTGGAGGTGAACTGATATGGGGGATGAAAGGACGGAACCGGCGCTCTGGGCCGAAGAGGCGGACGTGCTGGAGAAGCTGGAGAAACTCGATCTGATCTACGAGATAGATCGCTTGGAGACCGAGAGCGCAGTCATCTTTGCCAGGCTGATGCAAGCCTATGTCGAGGCCTTTGGCGAGGAGGTACTCGATATCGCTGAGCGAATGCGCTGGGAAACGGGGGTGCGCATAGGTCGGAGGATGGCTGCCGACTTTGAAGATGATCCGGCGTTCGGTCTGGACAAGAACTTTACTCAGGCCTGGACCAAGAGCCCCGTCTGGTCCCGCTTCTGTATCTGCGAATACCCGGTCACGGAGTGGGGCCGGTTCGAGACCTGTTGCCTGCGCTGTGTCTATGGGCATGCCTTCCACAGGCTAAAGGCGGAGAAGATTGGCCTGGCCTACTGTACCATCGATGCGGCCATTGCCGAGGGCTGTCATCCACGAATACACATGTACTGGAAGCAGTGTATGCACAAGGGTGATCCGGTCTGCTACCAGGTGCGTGAGGTGCTGCCCGAGCCGCAAGAGTTGCGACTGCGCTCGGAGGAGTACGGCTGGCGCAGCCTGCGGAACCTGCCGCGCATGGGCGACTCTGAGGTCAAGAGCCAGGGAGGGGTGTAGGACGTGAAGAAGGAGTCGATCGTAAACGCCGGTCTTTACCTTCCACTGCCCCCAAAAGAGGAGATCGAGCGTCGAGTGAACCAGATGAGGTGCAATGGAATAAAGGGCTTCATCCCGCTCGTGCAGGCGGTTGCCGCGCAGTATGGTGACGAGGCCTACGCAATGGCGGAAAGGGTCTTTTCCTCGCTGGGATATGAGGTGACTCAGGAGCGACTCGCGGACCCCAACGAGAAGGGCCTGGACTCGTATTCCTGGATGTAGGCGGCATGGCAGAAGGAGTGTGCCACGGCCGTTGGTGGAGGATTGCTGGGCGGGCCCTTTGCATCGAGAGTAGGTGACGCTTCCGGGAGCGCCCGCCCATGTCTGGGAGGGGAGATCCGATTCTTGTTGTTGCGAGATCAGAGGGTCTCCGAGCGGGCCTTCCCATCGGATTGCTGAGGTCAGGATGAACGATCGAAGACAGAGGCTTGCCGAGCTGGTGGCGGCGCACGAGGCCTGGCGGGCCCGCACGGTGAACTTGATCGCTTCAGAGAACGCGCTCAGCCCCGTGGTGCGAGCGGCCCTGGGGAGCGATCTGGTGCAGCGATATGCCGACTACACTGGGCGCGACTTGTCGGCCCGGCGCTACAGAGGCAACCGCTACATTGAACTGATGGAGCGGGAGGCGGCAAGGATCGCGCAGGAGGCTTTCGGGGCCGAGCACGTGGAACTGCGGCCCATCTCGGGCCACATAGCAGGTGCAGCGGTACTCGTGGGGTTATGTAGCCCTGGTGACCTGGTCCTGGAGCTGGGGCGCGACGGAGGTGGCCACCGGGAGGCTGGCAAGCTGGCTGCTGTGCCCTTGGTGCCCCTGAAGGTAGGATACCTGCCCTTCGATCAGACCTCCTACAACGTGGACGTGGTAGGAACCATCCAACTAATCGACAGACGGCAGCCGCGGATGGTGATACTTGGCTCCAGCAACTTTTTGTTTCCCCATCCAGTATCCGCCATTGCCGAGGCGCTCAAAGTCTATCCGGATACCTTGCTGGTCTATGATGCGTCGCACGTCATGGGCTTCCTGGCCGCTGACCGCTTTCAGGATCCCTTGCGCGAGGGGGCTGACCTCGTATTCGGCAGCACCCACAAGACCTTGCCGGGACCCCAGGGAGGCATCATCTTCTCGAACCGTAGCGATCTGATGGATGCCGTCAGCCAGGCGGCCTATCCGGCCCTGGTGACCAATCACCATCCGTTTCGCATCCCAGCTCTGGCCCTGGCCCTGCTAGAGATGCAACGATGGGGCGCGGCCTACGTGGACCAGGTGGTAGCCAACGCTCAGGCCCTGGGCGCAGCGCTTGAGGTCGAGGGTGTGCCCTGCGTACGCGCAAAAGGCCACTACTCGAAATCGCATACCATCCTGGCCTGCGTGGCACGGTTTGGGTCGGCGGCGACTATCGCTGAGAGGTTGGAGAGGGGAGGCATCATCACGACTGCCGCGCATCTGCCGGACATCTGGGGCGGGGAAGGGATCCGCATCGGCGTGCAAGAGATCACGCGTTTGGGGGCGATGGAGAGAGACATGGCCTCTCTGGCCCAATGGATAGCGCAGGCTATCTCGGGTTCCCGCGACCTGGAGGCCATCGCCCAGGACGCCGCGGGGTTCGCCGAGCAGTTCGGCTCGGTGCACTTTACCTGGTGCGACTGATGTCAGAAACCATCCTGGTCATCGACATTGGTCTGACCAACTGCAAGGTCGTCGTGTTCAGCCCTGATGGCAGAATCGTGAGCCGGGAGTTGGTCGCCCATAAGACCTACTACCCGCAGCCGGGCTGGGTCGAGCAGGACCCCGAGGAATGGTGGCTATCCATTTTATCGGCCCTAGCCAGGATGGGAGTGCGCGTGCCTGAGGTGCTGGAGGCGATTAATGTCATAAGCGTCACTGGCCATATGCACGCCCTGGTCTGTCTTGGGCCGGATGGAACCACGCTGGGGCGCTCGTTGGTGTTGGGCGATCAGCGCAGCCTCGCCCAGGCCAATGCCATCTCCGCGCAGGTGGGATTGGAGCAGGTGTACAAGCTCACCGGGGCGCGGATAGACGTATCCATGCCTCTAGCCAAGCTCTGTTGGCTTCGTGCCCACGAGCCCGCGATTCACCGCCAGGCGCGGACCTTTCTCTCCTGTAAAGACTGGATTCGACATCGCCTTACCGGCGATCTGGTCACCGATCCTATAGATGCCTGTGGAACGTCGCTCTACGACATCCAGAGTCGGGCCTGGTCGCCCGAATTGATCGCGGCGGCCGGCATCCGGCCTGAGCAACTGCCGGAGGTGTTGGACTCGTGTGCCGTCGCGGGCCGTCTGGCTTCGGCCCCGGCGGAAGCCTTGGGCCTCCAGGCGGGTATCCCCGTGGTCGTGGGCGCCGGTGACGACGTGGAGGTCTTGGGCAACGGTCTGCTGGCTCCGGGCCTGTCGCTGGAGCACATCGGCACCACAGGCTCCATTCTCACCTGCGCGGAGGTTCCAGTCTATGATCGCCTGATGGCCCTGGAGCTCTATCCCCACGTGGACCCTGATCTGTGGGTGCTTGGCGGTTCGGTGACTGCGGCGGGGGCGGCTCTGAGCTGGGCCGAAAGGGTCCTGAGCGAGGAACCATCAGCCTCGGCGGGTTCTCCGGAGGATACCTGGCACCCCAACCTGGAGCGCCCCCTCATCTTTCTCCCCCACCTCGCGGGTGAGCGTTGCCCGGAATGGGAGCCTCAAGCTCGTGGGAGCTGGGTCGGTCTGACCAGTGCGCACTCGGCCAGCGACCTGCGGCGAGCGGTGTTGGAGGGGATCGCCTTCTCGCTCAAGAGCGTGTTGGAGCGGATCGAGAGCCTGGTGGGCCCGCAGAGACAGATCACAGTCAGCGTACGAGAGACATCAGACCATCGTTGGCTGGCGCTTCGCGCCAGTGTCTATGGGCGGCCGATGGCCCTGCAAAAGACCAGTGAGCCGACGGCCCTGGGCGCGATGATCGTGGCGGCAGTGGGTGTAGGCATGTACGAGGGCCTGTCCGAGGCGGCGCGGCGCGTGACGGGCAGTCAACGGGTCATCGAGCCAAATGCGGATCTGACTGCTGACTATGCGCGGCTCTATGGGCTCTATCGAAGGGCCACAGAGACGATGCTACCGTTGATGCGCCAGTGGATGGTGGGCCATTGATAGGCGGGCAGCCTGCGCGCCAGCGAAATGCCACTACTGCTGAGCTGATCGGCTGTGCAGTCATCTGCCTTGCGAGCATCGCAGGGCGCGTGCAGGAAGTTGTGGGCCTGGCCTGGAGAAAGTGCAATGTCCAACGTTGCCATCCCCGAGCACCGACTGAGTGCGCTGCGGGCCGCCTTGGATGCACAAGGCATGGCCGGCGCGATCCTCTCACGACCTGAGCATCTCTTCTACTTTAGTGGCGTCGCAGCCGGTGCAGCGCCTTCGTTTCTGATCGTCCTCTTGCAAGAGACCGTCGCCGTGGCTCCATCGCCTCTCGGAGGCCATGAAACCGTTACCTACACCGACTATGACATTCACAATGGCTGGTGCGTGACCGAAGGGGCAGCCACGGCGCTAGACCAGGCCCTGGCGCGCAGCAACCTCATGGGTCGGGAAGTGGGACTAGAGTTGGCTCACCTGCCGGCCGTCTTTATGTCAACCGTGGTTGCCCACATCGGCGAGTCACGCAGCATTGGCCACCTCTTGTGGACGTTGAGGCGCATCAAGGATGTGGAGGAGATCGCCCAGATCGAGACCAACGCGGCGGGGAACGATCGCGCGTTCCGGGCCGTGCAGGAGGCCACCCGCCCCGGTATGACGGGCATCGACCTGTGGGCGGTCGTCTACCATACCTTGTGCGACGTCGCGGGTGGTTCTATCACCTTGGAGGCCGATGTGGGCGTGGGGCCACTGGGCAGCGACCCGGACGCCAAGCCCGGACCTGAGCGGATTGCGCCCAGTGATACAGTGTTCGTGGACATCTATTCAGCCATGCACGGATACTATGCCGATACCACCCGCGTCTTCACCGTCGGTCGTGCGAGCGACAGACAACGTGAGATCCACGGCATCCTGGCCACCGCCCTGGCGGCGGGGGAAGCCCAGCTTCGCCCGGGCATCCTCGCCTGTGACGTTGACGCGGTTGTGCGTGGAATCATCGAGCGGGCAGGCTATGGGCCCAACTTTCCCCATCACAGCGGCCATGCCTTTGGCATTTTCCAACAGGAGCGGCCTTATCTCATCCCCGCCGAGTCGATGCCCCTAAAGGAGGGGATGGTGGTCACGCTCGAGCCGGGCATCTTTATCCCCGGCTGGGGTGGCATGCGCCTGGAGGGCGACTATGTGATCGGTGCGACGGGCGCCCGCCGCCTTGACCATTTCCCGTCCGAGCTGACCGAGTGCTACGGGTGAGCGAGCGAAATCGCGACCGAATCGGGCAAAAGGAGGATGCCCCATGGTATCAGGGAGAGCGCTGAACTAGCGGCCGGCGGGCCCTTGGCCTTTCGCCTGGGGGTGCCAGCCATGGTGCCAAGGGCGCCAGGCTCCGCCTGGTGGGGTTCATCTTGGCACGGATCGCCATACGTGTTGGATAAAGTTCTGATCGAATGCTGCCGTCGCGACGAGTTCAGCGTGTGGATGTCCCTCGAGATCGCGCTGGATCTGGTGCCCGTTTGCGCCGTAAACGGCAACGCCGATTCTCATGGCACCTCGCCGGCAAGACGCTGTCAAATCGCTTCCGTTTTGCCAGAGATTTGAGCGCGCCGCATCGTCTTGATGATCCGTAGCCCAGCGACGATCTCCTCTGGCGTCACTTCACCCTCCAGTTTCTCGCCTCTCACGGCTCGGTGGAAGATCTCCCATTGGTATTCGCCACTACGCCCTTCGAGTCTGACCCGCTCAACGCCCTTTTCCTTTTCTCCAACTCGATAGACAACCGCCATGTCGCTACGGATGGCGCGGTCACTCATAGGACCGGCGTTGCGGTAGACGGTTCCGTTTTCAAAGTTCATCACCAGGGAGGCTTTCCAGAACTCTCGGTCATCGACGCACAAGGAAGCAAATACGCTGGCAATCGCGCCATTCTTGAACATGATGTTGAGTTGTGCATTATCCGCGGTGGGGCGCTCGGTGAAAATCCTGGAGTGCATCACCTGGACGGCTTCCGGCTCGCCGAAAAAGCGGACGATGTCGTTGATCGTATAGATGCCGATTCGGAAGATCGGCGCGACGGGGCATTGATCGGGGTCGTCGTACCAGCTACCGTCGGGCTTTTCGCGATAGCTGCCCCAGGTATCTGCACGGCAGGCGATGGGGCGGCCCAGGGTGTGTCTGTTCCGCCAGTGTTGCATTTGCTGCAAGTCGTCGGTGAACAATGGCGAGGGGGAATTGAGATGGACTACCCTCCCAAGCCGTCTTGCCTCGATCAGTACATCGAGCGCGGCGTCTGGATCGGTCTCGAATGGCTTGGTGGTGATTACGTCCTTGCCCGCGCGGATGATTCTCTCGACTAGAGCCGCGCGCCCGACCGGCCCGACATACAGGCCGATAACTGGGATGTTTGGATCGGCCAACAGTGAATCGATGTCATAGTAGGCCTTGACACCGTACTGCTTTGCGGCTTGGTCGGCTTTCCCAACAACCAAGTCGCACACCGCAGCCAACTCAAAATAGGGTTGTGCCGGTCCAGTTATTAGCTCTCTCGCAATGATCTCCCTCCCAAAGTTGAGACCGACGATGCCAATCTTGAGCTTTTCCATGCCTTGTCTCCTGCTGACTTCTTCCGCCCGACTCGGTTGTCTGGTCCGAAGGGCGCCAAGGCCGACGAACAGGGCCGCTCGCGGATGGCGGTCATCCCTGTGCAAGACGTGCCCCCCTGTGGCCCACGCGCCGCGATATTATACCACAGGTTTCCAACAGAGAGCACGACCATCGGCATCCGTTCACGATGCCGTCGGGTATACCTGGGCGCAGCCCGCAGACGGTTGCACCAGGCCACACCTGAGCCCGGTTGTCAGCTTTGGCCTCCTGGCTGTGGCCCACTCCTGGACGACCCCTGGTCTGACATGCCCTCCGCGGCGAGCCGTGCCGGACTCAGGGCATGTGGCTGCTCGCTCAATAACACGTGCCAGACACGGTCGGCTTCCTTCGCCTACACAGACTGATCAACGTCCCAGTGGTGTCCAGGAGCAAGCGTGGAGAGACCGGGCAGATCGCGGCATCGCCGCGGATGGAAGTAGTGGGCCAGCCGCTCGAGGGGGTGGCGAATAGCCGTTGTTGAGCGGTTCCGTGTCCTTTGGAAGCCCAGATGATTGACAGGCCGTAGGATGCCCAAAGACTGCCTGCCAGGGCCTGCGTTGACTCTCGCTTCGCGGATACTCAAGAGAAGACTATGCCGGTAGCAAGAGCCGTGTCTCTACGAGATCGGGGATCGAATGATGCCTCTCTTGGTCGGGCAGTCGACAGGCCGATCTTCATTGCCCAAGTCATTGTGGAGTACAGAACGCTTGCATCACGGATCCGTCGGGGCGACATAACGCTGTGTCCAGGCGTTGAGCCATGCCTTGACCTACTGTATCCGCTGTCGGGGGTGCTTGCTCAACCTCTGTTCAGTATCTCTACCACTTCCCAGAGTTGTCCACGATGAACAGGAGTGGGGTGAAGTCAGGTCGTCTTGGCATGTTGTACTTGCCCTCAAGACAGTCCTCGACGCCTTCACTAGCGAAAGCAAGTCTCCTCTCGAAATGCTGCACCTTGGCGCAGAACCCTCTTTCGGGACCGGTCGCCCAGCCCAGCCGGGAATAGACGCCGTCGTCGCTACCCCAGATGTTCCCGGTCCACCAGTTCCTTGATGGACTTGTTCATATACTCCACCCACTCCGCATCTGGATACCGCTCATCCCAGAAGGAGTACGTTGTGTTATGGTAAAATCCCATCTTCAGCCCTTCATTCCGCACCGCCTCGGTCAGGTCCCCCACTAGGTCGCGGTGTGGGCCCATGTCGCCCGCATTCCGATCCGTGTAGCCAGAGGGCCAGAGCGCAAACTCATCGCCGTGCTTGGCCGTCAATACGACATATTTCGCCCCCGCTTTCTTGAAAAGTCTAGCCCACTCTGCCGGGGCGAATTTCTCCGCTTTGAACATCGGGATAAAATCATCGTAAGCAAAGTCCGGTCCGTGCCGCTCCCGCTGATAGTTGTATGCATCTTCTCGAATATTCGCTTTGAATACGTGTTCCTCCAGATCGTCGGGACTTGCAGTGTAGGGAGAACCTCCCAGGTTACGGCCGAAACATGCCTTAGGGCTCATAAAGGTCACATACCACTCATGGTAGGCTGGCACTGCATACACGCCCCAGTGAATGAATATCCCGAACTTCCCATCATGGAACCACCCTGGAATCCTATGCTGATCTAAGGACTCCCAAGTTGGCTCGTAAACCTGTTTGATATTACCTTGTTTGTCGCTCACAATAGCCTCTTTACGAATAGCTCAATAAACGGCATCCTTAGTATTTCCCGTATTTGTTTCCGACCTTATCTCTCCACCCACTCACTCATCTGATTCTCATACGGTACGAGTTTCAGGATGAAGACACCATATTTCGGCGGATTGGTCAAGTCGATTTGGTGCTTGCGCCAGCAGAGCGATGGCTCCCCAGATCGCGTACTGGACCAGGGTCAGGACACCGAGGCCCAGGAGTTTGCCAGCGAGCAACTGGCGCGGTCTCAGCGATACCAGGAGAATCTCCGTGACGCGACTGCTTTTCTCATGCGCCAGGCTTCGGAGCAGAAAGCCGCCGCTGGTGAACAACGGAAGCATCACGGCTGCGACCACCAGGAGTGGCAACATCCGGTTCCCCTCGGCTCCAGCTTCACCCTCTGGATTCAGGGTCACGAATCCTGGGCCAGAGTTGTTGAACGGCCAGCGCGGCCGGGCGATCTGCCCCGGACTCGCATCGGGGAACAGGTTGGCGACCAAGACCCAGTCGAACCATCGGGCATCGGCTGGGGCCACGGGCAACTGCGGGCTGATCAGCCGGAGCGTAGCTGCCCACCGGCCGGAAGGCCCGCGTCTCCAGCGACAGGGAGAGCTCCTGCGCCGTGCGCAGAGTGACGATAAAAAGGGTGCTCAGCAGCGCGCTCATCCCTCGGAGGCTGTGGGGCCTGATCCCCCGCACGCGTTGGGCATCCAGAATCCATGGCAGGTTGGCCTGAACCAGCGGCCCGATCTCTGGCGTCCGGGCGAACACGTCGCACCGCAGGAAATTCGCTGAGACGTCGATCTGTAGCGCGGCCCGCTTGTGGCTGAGGAACAGCAGCATGTGCTTGCTGTTGCCGATGGGCCAGAAGTTGGTCACAGTCCCATCCTCGCCCGGTTCGGTGTGAAAGCCGTCTTCGATCAGCGGCCCGAGGAACACCCATTCCGCGAGATCCTCTCACCGGAACAGGTAGTCGACGTTGCGGCAATCGACTCGGATGGCCCCATCCTTCTACGTGCCCGACAGCGCATAATGGCCGTCGTCTCCTTTCCAGATGCAAGGGTCATAGACGCGGTAGGGGGCGCCCTTCTCATGGATGGGCACGATGGGGATCACAGGATTGTCCAGATGCTTGGTCCAGTTCAGGAGCAGCGGGTCAGATGCCGTGGCGATGCAGTTCCCCGACTGGGTACCGTGATAGATAGCGATGACGCGGTCCGGCTCGACCACCGTTTGGCCGCTGAAGCAGTCCTTCTCCTGGTCAGGATAGAGGGCGATCGGCAGATCGCGCCAGTGCACCAGGTCCTCGCTGACCGTATGGCCCCAGTGGACCCGCTCCATGCCACTGGGCCTGAACTGGAGGGAGGAACTCACGCCAGAAATGCCTTTTCACCTGCCAAGCTACCGGTACACCGTCGAGGACTGGGCGGCCATAGTCTCCTATCAGTTCCTGGCTCCCAATCTGGTCGTCTACGAGGTCGTGATTGCGGGCGAGGTCACTCGCTTCCATTGGCAAGGGAAAGCATGATGCAGCAGGGCGGGTGGGGGAGAAGGTCGCGCCCAGTTGATAGGTCTGGCACTGTGAGATAGGGTCGCAAACGCGGATAGGCAGCGTAGCATTCCAGAGTGCGCTGGAACCTTTTTCCGCCTCAGACCGTTGAGAACATGACGCGGGCAATCTGGTGACCCCGAAAGATGGACAGGAGGGTAAGCGAGATGAAAACTGCATTGGTGAATCTACTCGTCGCGATTGCACTGCTGGCCTTGCCGGGCTGTGGCGGTGCATCAGCGATAGCAAAGTCGGGGAAGGAACGGGTGACTTCGCCTGATGTGGCGGAGACGGAGCTGGCGGGATTGGTCGCTGGGAACAGCATGTTCGCCCTCGACCTCTACCAGGTACTGAGAGAAGAGGGTGGGAACCTGTTCTACTCTCCCTACAGTATCTCGCTGGCATTGGCCATGACCTATGCTGGCGCTCGTGGTGAGACCGAACGGCAGATGGCGGACACTCTCCACTTCACCCTTCCCCAGGACCGTCTGCATCCGGCCTTCAATGCCCTGGACCTCGAACTCGCCGGCCGTGGCGAAGGTGCCGAGGGCAAGGATGGCCAGGGCTTCCGACTGAATATCGTCAATGCCATCTGGGGCCAGAGGGGCTACAAGTTTCTGCGCGAATTCCTCGATGTTCTGGCCGAGAACTATGGTGCCGGGCTGCGGCTTCTCGACTTTGTGAAGGCACCGGAAGAGTCGCGCATCACCATCAACGACTGGGTCAGCGACCAGACGGAGGGCAGGATAGAGGATCTGATCCCACAGGGTGAGATCGACGCATTGACGCGCCTGGTCCTCGCCAACGCCATCTACTTCAATGCGGCATGGCTCAATCCCTTTGAAGAGGAGCGAACACAGGACGGTCCGTTCTTTCTCCTTGACGGCGGCCAGGTCACCGTGCCCATGATGCACCAAACGGAGCGCTTCCCCTATGCTGAAGGCGAGGGGTATCAGGCGGTCGAGATACCCTACGACGGCTCGGAGCTTTCCATGGTGGTCCTGCTTCCTCGACCAGGCGAATTCGAGGCCTTCGAGGGCTCACTGAACGCCGCGCGGGTGGATGCTGTTTTGAAGGAGCTGGCGCACAAGCAGGTGGCTCTGACCCTGCCGAAATTCGAGTTCGAGTCGGGCTTCCGCTTGGTCGAGGCTCTGGCTGCGATGGGCATGCCGGTGGCTTTTCCCGACGACGCGGACTTTTCCGGAATGACCGGCAACCTTGACCTGCTCATCTCAGCCGTCATCCACAAGGCGTTCGTCTCGGTGGACGAGGCGGGGACAGAAGCGGCAGCGGCCACGGCGGTGGTGATGGAGATGAAAGCGGCTAGGCCGACGGAGCCTGTTGAGATGACGGTCGATCGTCCCTTCGTCTTTCTGATTCGCGACATCCAGAGCGGCGCCATCCTGTTTGTTGGGCGCGTCGTCAACCCAAGTGCCTGATCCGCACTGGACAGCCGTCAGCGGCCCGACCATACTCGTCCGTGAATGAAGAAGGAGAGACCTGTTGGCCCGGAGACGTTGACGAAAGCCGTGGATCGGGCCTGCACGAGCGAGCCAAGTCCGCCTAGAATGTGGTAGAGTCAGTTTGAGTAGATCTAAGAGCAAGAATAGGGGGACAAGAAATGAAAAGGAAACTGTCAAGTTTAGGGCTGACGCTCATTTTGAGCGCGCTGATCCTCACTGGCTGCGGGAAGAAGACACCCACGCCCACCGAGTCGCGAACGATCGCTCCCACCAAGGTGGCCCTCGCACCGACCGACACGGCCCAGCCCGCCGCATCTCCAACGGTGGAACCAACTGACACGCAGGAGCCCACCGAAGCTCCAACGGTTGCGCCGACGAGGGTCGCCGTGGAGCCGGAAAAAGCGATCGAGGCCGAGATCCCTGATTGGAAGACCTATACCAACGAACGATATGGCTATTCCCTGAGGTACCCGCCGGATTGCACCTTTGGCCCCATGCCCGGGGGCTGCAAACAGAAGCCACCGGAAGAAAGCCCCCAGGAGTGCCTGTGCTTCTTGAACGCCGAAGATCCAGACAGGGTGCGCCTGGAGGCCTTTACCGGCGAGAAGGACGATCTCAAAGGGGCATCGTTTGGGGTTAGTCGGCTCGCATTCGATCCTCCGCCAGGAGCAGACTTGATCGAATACGTCAGAGAAAAGTTCTCCTCCTACGGGGAGTCTCCGAATGAACCGAACGCCAAGGTGGGTGGAATCCCGGCGGTAAGGTTGTATATGCCCCGATCACCCATGGCTTACTCTTGGGAAGTCATCTTCTTCATCAAAGATGACAGGCTCTTGGAGATCAAGATGCACGACGTGGATGAGCCAGCCAACAGAGAGCTGTACGACCGGGTATGTTCTGGCATGAACATCTCTGTGTCTGAGCTAACCCCAGGGCGGACCGAGGTTGCAGGTGAGCCAGTCGACGGCTGGGTGGGCACGCTCGTCCGGCTCCCGCCAGGCTCCCAGTTCGGCGACTACTTTGAGCGCGAGGATGGGCAGCGCTTCGGCATCGACGCAGTGGACGACACCCTGCGCACCCAGCTCCAGGACGCCCGCTGGACGGGAGCCCAGATCAAGGTGTGGGGCCAACTCCGCACGGATGTCCCCGCCTACGAGGGCCGGGCGATCCAGGTGGAGCGTCTCGTAGTGGCATCGGGACCGGCGCAGGAGCCCAGGAACCTATCGCCCTTCGCCGTTGCCTGCTCGTCGTCTGCGCTTCCCTCGGATCGCTGGGGCCAGTACAGGGCTTGGTCGGCCATCGATGGGCTGCTTGAATCTGCCTGGGCGGAGGAGGGGCACCTGGGTCATGAGCCCTGGCCCTCGGGTCCGGGCATCGGCGAGTGGATCATACTCGTCTTCCCCGAGGAGATCGTCGTGCACCGCATCGGCGTGGACGTCGGCTTCGACCGGGACGCCGATGTCTTTGCCAAGAATAACCGCCTCAAGAGAGCGACCATCATGTTCTCCAAGGGGGAATTCGTCGAGCTCACCTTCTCCGATACCCGGGGAGTGCAGATGAGGGACGTCCCGCCGGTGAGGACGACCTATGTCCGACTGGTAATCAACGAGGTTTATCCCGGCTCCGAGTACGACGACACCTGCATGTCCGAAATAGAGGTGTGGGCGACGACGCAATGATAGCACCAGCATGGATTGGCCGAAGAGACACGCAAAGGGGCTGCTCATGTGTGCACCGTCAGCAGCGCACTGGGTAGCCCCGGACAACCCATCGTGTGCTGCTAATTGTGAGCGGCCGGCCAGTTCAACACAGGGACCCTGCATCAGGCAGGTAGGGTGATAGCGACGCTGTCCCATCTTGAGCCGAGAGGACCTAGGTCCAGGCTGGGTCGAATATGCTAAAATGCGGTGGTGCCGTATACTTCACGACACTGGGGCCGAGCGATCTGCATGTACGCAAACGGTTGGCAGCTAGAATCCATCTGCAAGCCCGGACCTGCTCGGGACGACGTGCTAGGCTGTACCCAGGTGCTATCTACGAGGAGCTCGAGTGAGTTGTGGAGAGCGGCCCCTTGCCACCATTGTGGAGACCGCAAGTCCAAAGAGTCCAGCGGATTGACAGTCCGTTGCAGTAGGTCGTGGCCCTCTTGGCATCGAATTCGAACCAATAGAGTTGGCTGTTACTGTAAAAGACCCCAACCAACCGTAGCGGTGAAAGGGGTCTTTTCATGTCCAACGCACAAAGTACGCTACGGATTCGCGAAAAAGCCAACCTCGACAGGGAGATCGATGCCTTCCTGATCGACCGCCGCGCCCGCGCTCTTTCCCCTCACACCATCAAGTACTACGATGGAAAGCTTACTCTGTTTCGTGCGTATCTGCAAGCTCAGGGCATCAGAGCTGTGGAATCCATCACTGCGCCCATCGTACGGCGCTTCATGCTGGAGCTCAGCAAGACGCACAACCCCGGCGGTGTCCACGCAGTGTACAGGGCGGTCAAGGCCTTCCTCCGCTGGTACGACGTCGAGGTGGAGCCCGAGGGATGGTCCAATCCCATGGCCAAGGTCCGGGCGCCAAAGGTACCACAGGAACCACTTCAACCAGTGAGTCTCCCTGACCTGCGAGCGATGCTGGCCACCTGCAAAGGCAAGAGCCTCGGTGATCGCAGAGACAAAGCCCTCATGCTCGCTCTCTTAGACACTGGCCTCAGAGCGAGTGAACTCATAGGGCTGAGCGTGGGGGACGTGGACATGCGCACGGGCGCGGTCATGGTGCGCCATGGGAAAGGCGGCAGATTCCGCTCCGTGTTCCTGGGCAGCAAGGCGCGTCGGGCGTTGGTTTCCTACCTGCGGATGCGCGCCGATGTGGCGGACGCGGCGCCTCTCTTCGCCACGGTCACGGGCAGCAGGCTGACCTATGCCGGCCTTCGCGACATTGTTCGCCGCCGAGCTGCGAAGGCTGGCATCAGCCCCGCCCCTACATTGCACTCGTTTCGGCGAGCTTTTGCCATAGCGTGCTTGCGCAACGGGGTAGACATCTACTCTCTCCAGCGCCTAATGGGACACGCTGATCTGAGCGTGCTTCGGCGATACCTGGCCCAAACTGAGGAGGACCTTAGGCGGGCCCATGAAAGGGGCGGACCGGTGGACAATATGCTGTGACGAGAAGGCCGGGCAGCCACCAAAGCCGTGTGGCGGCATCTGACAGAGCGTGATGCCTAGCCCGACGACCCTCTGTTTGTGAGCACGCGGGGGAGACCTGTGGACCGGAACAGCATCCGGCTGGTGCTACACAGACTGAGACAGCGAGCCGGCGTGCGCCGGGTGTGCCCGCACAAGCTGAGGCACACCTTCGCCATGCAGTCCCTGCGCGACGGCGGGGACGCGCTCTCGCTCCAGCGACTCCTGGGCCACTCCACGCTGGAGATGGTACGCCACTATCTGGGCCTGGCCGACAGCGACACGGCCAACGCGCAGTGGCGAGCCAGCCCTGTTGACAGGCTGCTCTCCGCGCGGGGCGGTTGATGGTGGGGAGTCGGATCATGGAGCAGGCGTGTTGCTGGCACACAGCCTACTAGAGAGCCGTGCGGTCTCCCAGCCGCCATGCAGGAACTCTTGCAGCAAGGGGGGCCAAGAACGTCCGTTCTGCAACTCCTCTCTGATGGCACGCTCGTCATGACACTACTGTAGTGTTATGTTAGCTTCAGCGGTCTAGGGTTAGTGACTTTCAAATTTCATTTCAACGCGGAATTGCCGCAGGAACTATTGGCAAGACGGCAGCGGATGTGATAGTATTGGGTCGAGAGAAGAGATGAAAACCCCCCGCTGCAACGGGGGGCCTTCGGGGCAATGACAGATGACGAGCATATGTCACGACATTGCATTTGTATCATACAGCATTTCGGGCGAAATTGCAATACCGAGAAAAGCGCACACCAGCTTCGTTCATTATACGCAAACCATATTGACATGCAACCACGGCACATACACTCCTGATTCGGGCACCAAGAACTTCCGGTATATTCAACACCCTCAGTTTGCGCAGCCCATGCGTTGCTCCGTGAGCCTGACGGGTTGCTCCCGGCCAGACCTCTCAGACAATGGTGAGGGGTCCAAACACGATGCTTAGAAGCCCAGGAGCAGCCTCCCGCTGGGAGCGGGCAAGCGACCCAGGTCAAGGCGCAGCCGGGAACTCACAGCTTCGGGCTGATCTCGCACGACGCGAGGCGGACGACGAGGATCGATCCTGGCCTGCCAACGCCGGAGCCACCACAATCCTAGACCCGGGGACCGAGGACGATCTGGATCAGGAGATCGCAGCCTTCCTCATCGATCGACGCGCTCGTGGACTGAGTCCTCGAACGCTCGACTTCTACCGCGACAAGCTCAGGCTCCTGAGAAGGTTCCTGACGGCAGTGGGAGTTGACGATGTCCGCGCAATCACGCCTGATGTCCTCCGTCGGTATCTCCTGTACCTGGGTCGGAGCCACAATCCCGGTGGGGTGCACGCGGCGTATCGAGCGCTAAGGGCGTTTCTTCGTTGGTTTGTACTGGAAGAGGAACCTGGTGGATGGAAGAACCCGCTGCGAAAAGTTCGACCTCCGAGGGTGTCCATCGAGCCACTGGAGCCCGTACCGGTTGAGCACATCAGGACCATGGTGCGTACATGCCGGCGTCGAACTTTCTTTGGGGACCGAGACAGAGCTCTCTTGCTCTGTCTCCTCGACACGGGGTGTCGGGCGGGCGAGTTCACCGCCATCAATATCGATGACATCGATGTAGGCGCAGGCCAGGTTCTGGTACGTGCCGGCAAAGGCGGCAAACCTCGGATGGTATTCCTGGGATCCAAGAGCCGGCGGGCTCTGGTCGCCTATCTCCGTCATCTCGGTACGCGTGATGGGTCAGCACCCCTCTGGGTCACCAATCAGGCCAAACGCCTCTCGTACAGCGGGCTGCGAGACATCGTGAGGCGCAGGGCCAAGCGGGCCGGCGTACGTGCGCCCACACTCCACAGCTTTCGCCGGACCTTTGCACTTGCCTGCCTGAGGGGCAAAATGGATGTTTACTCGCTCCAGCGTCTGATGGGGCACGCGGATCTGAGCATGCTGAGGCGATACTTAGCGCAGACCGTCGAAGACGTGCGGAAGGCTCACCAGAGGAGCGGGCCGGTGGACAACCTTCTCTAGAAGCCAAACAAACGCCTGAGGCGTCACGGAAGGATACCAGATGACAGAGAAGCTCCTTCAAGACATCATCCAGCGACTGGATCGAGGTGACTCGCCCGATTCGAGATGGCCCGACGCCAAGGGCGAATATCATGCGCTCTGCCCCTTCCACGACGATCACCATGCGACTAACTTCTCGGTGAGTGAGCGGGGTTTCAAGTGTTTCGTCTGCGACGCTAACGGCGGCCTCAAGGGGCTGGCCCAACACCTGGGCGTCGAGGTAGCACCCGCCGGCCCGCTGGGCCTGACCCTGGCGCGATATGCCGCTGCCAAGCGGCTCCCCCTGGAGTTCCTGCGCGGCTTGGGCCTTGAGGGCGTGCGCTGGTACGGCAAGCCGGCCGTCGAGATACCCTATCGGAACGAGCGCGGCCAAGTGGTGGCGCGGCGCGTGCGCAAGGCCCTAGCAACCCCGGACTGTTTCAGGTGGCGCAAGGGCGCGAAGGCCAAGGGCCTACTGTACGGCCTCTGGCGGCTGCCGGCGATACATGAGGCTGGCTGGACCCTGTTGGTCGAGGGTGAGTCCGACTGCCACACTGCCTGGCTCAAGGGCTTGCCCTGTCTGGGCGTGCCCGGCGCCGATATGTGGGCCGCTGATGCCGCAAAGCACCTCGACGGCCTTGAGGTATTTGTGTGGCTAGAGCCCGACCTGGCCGGCACCAGGTTCGTGCGCGACATAGGCAAAGACCTGCCAGGGGCGCGTGTCGTCAAGTCCACAAAGCACAAGGACATATCCGCTGCCCACCTTGCGGGCGAGGACGTAGGGCTCCTGGTCGAGACCCTGAAAGCCAAAGCGATGCGGATCCGTCAGGCCGTGGCCGGGGCGCTGCCAGAAGTGGAGACCTTGTATCGACCTATGCGCGACCAGGTCACTGACGCGATGCGCGCCCTCGAGGCTGTCAACGATCCCCCATCAATCTTCTGGCGTTCCGGGGCGCTGGCCAGGGTGTCGAGGGATGAGGACGACCTGCCAATCGTCGAGGCCATGAGCGAATCAGCCCTACGCGGCCGGCTGGCCCGATGCGTCGAGTTCACCCGAAAACTCAAGGGCGGGAGGCGCACCTGTTCCCCTCCCCTAGATGTGGTGCGTGACATCATGGCTCTGGGAATCTGGCCATTCCCCCCGCTCGTGGGGATAGTCGAGGTCCCTGTCCTGCGGCCCGATGGTACGGTGGTTGCCGAGCCAGGATATGATCGAGCGACGAAACTCTACTATGCCCCCACCCCGGGCCTCCCGGTGCCCACGATACCCGCCAATCCGGCTCCGGATCAGATCGAGCAGGCCCTGACGTTGCTGATAGAACCGATGCGCCAATTCCCCCTGGTCGATGAGGCGAGCTTTGCCAATGCGCTGGCCGCAATGCTAACGCCAGTCCTGCGTCCCATGATCCCCGGCTGTGTGCCGATGGCGCTTTTCGACAAGCCCCAGGCGGGCACAGGCGCGAGCCTGTTGGCCGAGGTGGTGGCCACCATCGCCACGGGGCGGGCCTCGGCGATGATGGCGGCGCCAGGCAGTGATGAGGCATGGCGCAAATTGATAACGTCCCTGCTCCTGCGCGGGGCCACGGTCGCCGTTGTGGACAACGTTGAGGGCCTGCTTTCCGCGCCGAGCCTGGGAGCCCTTCTGACGGCGATCACCTGGCAGGACAGAATCCTCGGCGAATCCAGGATGGTGGTTCTCCCTCACCGCATGACGTGGGTCGCCACCGGCAACAATATCAGGCTGGCTGGCGATCTGCCAAGGCGCTGCTATTGGGTGCGAATGGATGCCAAATGCGCGCGCCCCTGGCAAAGAACAGACTTCGAGCATCCCGACTTGGTGGGGTGGACCTTGGTTCACCGTGGCGAGCTGGTGGCAGCCGCCCTGACTCTGGCGCGAGCCTGGGTCGTGGCCGACCGACCCAGGGCCAAGCGGCTGCCCATCATGGGCGGATTCACCGGATGGTCTGAAACAGTCGGCGGCGTGCTGGCTCATGCCGGCATTGGGGACTTCCTGGGCAACCTGACCGAGATGTACGACGAGATGGCTGAGGATGTCACGGAATGGCAAGCCTTCTTGATCGCATGGCATGGGCATTTGGAGGACCGCCAGGTGACTGTCGCCGAGTTCGCTGAGTTCGTGGCCGCTGGTGGTGGTCTGGCCGAGGCGCTGCCGGCTGACTTAGCCGACGCCCGGAGTGAGCATAAGAGTTTCAATCAACATCTGGGCCAGGCGCTGGGCCGGAAGGCAGAAATGCGATTCCCATGCGGCCTGTATGTTCACAAAGGACGCAAGAAACACCAAGCCACTCGATGGAGCGTCAAAGGAGAACTGATTCCTATAGGGGAGGCTGGGGAGGCTAGGGAGACTAATCCAGACCAGGCTCAGTCCAGCATGAAGAATTGAAAACTCGTATTCCTGTACTGGGGTGGCGAGAAATAGCCTCCCCTATCTCCCCAGCCTCCCCTCTTGGACGGCGCCGAGTCGATCCCGTTCTGAAGAAGGAGGTGTACGATGACCGAACACGACGACCGAGTGGCGGCGATCTCGCGCGAGTTGGCCCGTTTGCGGCGTCAGGGCATGTTCGTTTTGCTGACTGAACAGGATCAGGCCAGGCGGTCACGGCTCTTGGTCCAGTTGCGGACCGCCGAGGGCGAACGTGCAAACTGATAGTCCTACGGATTGAGGAGGTGCAAGGTGCTTCTGACAGCGACGATCAGGGATGACACCGGACAGGCGCTCGGCATTCTGGTGCTCAAGAACAAGGTGTTCAAGAGCGGCCGGAAGGGCTTCTTCGGTCAGGGCAAGACAAGTGTGGACGGCCAGCGATTCCAGAGCCAGTGCCAGCTTGTACGCATCGGCGAGCCTGAGAGAGCGGCCGCCGTTGAGGGAGAGGCGTAGGCCGTGCCCAGGCGATGTACGATCTGCCAGCACGAAAAGCGGGCCGAGATCGACAAGGCACTCATGGATCCTGGTAGCACGATTCGCAACATATCGCTACGATTCGCCGTTTCGCATCATGCGCTTGGTCGACACAAAAAGCGACACATCTCGGCCGTTGTGGCCGTGGCCCTCGACAAGCACGACGAGGCCCTTGGGATTGATATCCTCGCGGAGTGTGATCACCTCCGGAACGCCGCGCTTCAGATCCTGGATCAAGCGATCAAGGACAAGCACGGACGGACGGCCTTGGGCGCGATACGTGAGGCACGCGAGATGCTGAAGATGCAGGGCGCGATGTTGTTTGAGGCCCAGCGTCAACGCCAGCAGAGGGATGGTGCAGAACTTACAGACCTCAGTGGACTCACAGACGAAGAGCTTGATCGGCTGGAGCAGATCGCCCGACGTCTTCAGGCTCTTCAGCAACCGTACCATCATGGAAACG
>SDBU01001368.1_pt1 | contig 35129 bp, 21 predicted proteins | sample 2277071 | NCBI WGS metagenome assembly SDBU01 (sample SAMN10397929, study PRJNA504765) | marine sediment metagenome | isolation source: marine sediment core GS08_GC12, 126 cmbsf | place: Arctic Ocean: Gakkel Ridge, Loki's castle | collected 2008 | reverse complement strand
TTCGCCCCGGATAATGCCCGGGACTTCGCCCCGGATAATGCCCGGGACTTCGCCCCGGATAATGCCCGGGACTTCGCCCCGGATGATGTCCGGGACTTCGCCCCGGATGATGTCCGGGACTTCGCCCGGGACTTCGCCTCTGGTATCCGACGATACGCCGACTGTTTGAGGTTGGATCCCGCGCAGGTTGCTGCTCATCCGGATATGGTGCTGGGCATCTTGGCCAGCGGAGGCGCTGAGGGATGGAGAGCCGGCCTGCTGCAGGCCCTGGAGGGGAAGCCGGTTCCCCCCGGCTACCGCATCCTGGCCCGACTGGCGGATCGGCAAGTGGTGCGCGTCATTTTCACCACCAACCTGGACGAAGCCTTGGAGCGCGCATTTCACCTGGAGGAGGTGCCTTTCGTCAGGCTCGTATCCAGCGAGGATTACGCTGACTTCGAATACCTTTTCGACCGAGGGGTCCCCCTTATCTGCAAGCTGCACGGGACGGTTCATCTCCCGTCCTCGATACCTCTCTCACCTGACTCGTTGAAGGAGCTGGAAGCGGGTCGGAGAGATGCCCTGATCGAGGCCCTGCGAAGATCTCCCCTGGTTCTGATCGTGGGCTATGGCGCACGAGATCCGGACATCCTGCCTCTGCTGCAGGAGGTGGATGGCGAGAGGGCTTGGTGGGTCGCTCTGGGAGGACTGGCTGACAGCTTGGCGCGGGCTTTCAAACGGAAAGGAAGGCTGATCTCCAGCGTCGGCTCCGAGGACCTGTTTGTGGCCTTGGCCCGCCGCTTTCGAATTCCCGGCCAGGAGGTTTTGCCTGAGGAGCGCGCCATTTGTTCTCTGCCTGGAGAAAGTCGGCCGTTGTACTACGTCGACCCCGTTTTTGGCCGCATTGACTTCCCCGGAATCTCGGAGCGCATCTTCCGGGTGATTGCCTCTGGAGATATGCAGCGGTTGAGAGGGGTGCAGCAGCTGTCATTGGTGGACTTGGAGCACCCTGGGGCCGTCCACAGTCGCTTCAATCATGCCTTGGGCGTGGCTCACCTGGTTCGCTTGGGGTTGGATCATATCCGCAGCATCGATGAACGGTGCGCTGCCCTGGTCTCGCCGCAGGACTACGCCGAAACGATCATCGCTGCCCTCCTTCATGATATCGGGCACGGCCCCTTTGGGCACGTCATGGACACGTTCTTCGAGCGCATCGGCGAGCATGCCCACGACCATGAGACCTACACCGCGGATCGAATCCGGGGGAAAATTGTAGCCTACGGGCTTCCTGAGATTCTAGGGGAACTGGAGATGAGCGTGGAGACCATCGCCAGCCGGGCCGCAGGCGCTTTTCCCGATCGGAAGTGCTTTCTCTCTCAGCTCATTGCTCACTATGGACTTGACTTTGACCGCATAGAGTATCTGGCGAGGGATTCCTACTTCTCGGGCATCGGTCCTTCCGGCTTCAACTACGCCATCATCGTGAATGCGGTGGTTCCGGTTCGGGGCGAACGGATCAGCCGCTTAACTCGAGAGTCTCACGGATTGAAGCGGGACTGCTACTATCTGGCCTACGATGAGCGGGTGGTTGAACACTCTATCGAACCCCTCCTGCTGGCTCGTCATCTGATGTATCGGCAAGTCTACGAGGGAGAGATCAATCGGGCGGCCCAACTGATGATCGCTAAAGCGTTGGAAGCTCTTTATCGTTGGGGAGAGGTGGATCCGGACGAGTTGATGGGGTGGACCGATTGGGAGCTGTGGTCCTATTTCATGGGGGGCATCAATCCCCTGGCTCGATATATGGCGCTGAGGGTCAAGTACGGCCGGCTCTATCGCTGCGTGGATACCCTGAGGGCCCATGGGGAAGACTTGAACCTGATCGATCTCGTTCGGCGAATCAAGTCCTCCGGACGGATCGGTGCCTTTGAGGATGATCTGATCGAGGCGTTGCGCTCACGCGAGGTGCCCGTTGCCCACGAGACGGCGTTGGTGGATGCCCCGCGAGCCAGGCGCCCTGAATTGCTCCTGGTCACTCGCACCGATTCGCGTGGGCGGGCTGTGGGGACTGTCCGTGACGTGACCGAGGGCCGTCAGCTGAGCGCTCTCCTGTCCGGGGAAGGGCGAGCATCTCGGCCGGTTCGCCTCTACTGCCCGCCGGAATGGCCCGAGGAGATCGTGCGCCCCACCTTTCGGGAAGTATTAGCGCGATGGGAGGAAGGCTTCTAGTGGCTAAGGCAACCGTGGAGATCGACAGCGAACGTCAGCGATCAGCCAAGGAATATGCCAGCATCAGGCATCGACTCCTGGCGGTCAGTTTAGCGCTTACGGCCATCGCGATCTTGATCCTGCTTCTCACGGGCCTCTCGGTGCGGCTGCGAGACGCGGTGGAAGGGGTGGCTCCCAGCGTCTGGGTGGCCGTGGCCCTCTATTTCATTGTCCTTCTGGTGGCCTATGAGGTGGCTTTCTTTCCGCTCAGCTACTACAGCGGGTTTCGTCTACCTCACCGCTACGGTCTCTCCACCCAGCCTTTGAGGGGGTGGCTCGCAGATCAGGGCAAGGGATTCCTCATCGGGTTGATCCTGGGGGGGTGTGTGATGGAGGTCATCTACTTCCTCCTGCGGGTCTCTCCCCACTGGTGGTGGCTGTGGGCCGCTGGCTTCCTGCTTCTGTTCTCGGTCGTCATGTCCACCCTTGCGCCGGTGCTTCTCCTGCCCATCTTCTACCGACTCGTTCCTCTGGAGGATGAGGGCCTCGCGTCGCGTCTGGTAAGCCTGGCGCGACGCGCCGAGATGAAGGTGGTGGGAGTCTTCACCATGGACATGAGCCGCCGCACCACGATGGCCAACGCCGGTCTGGTGGGGATGGGCCGTACACGTCGCATAGTGCTGGGCGATACTATGTTGGACAGCTACTCGCCCGATGAGATCGAGACGGTCCTAGCCCATGAGTTGGGACATCACGCTCACAATGATATGTGGAAAGCCATTGCCGTTGAGGTCGTCCTGACGCTGGGCGGGCTGTATTTGGCGTCCCGACTTGTGGCCTGGGGGGCGATCGCTCTGGGGCTTGATGGGCCTGCGGACCTGGCCGCCTTCCCTCTGCTGGCATTGGCGCTGGGTTTGTACAACCTGATCGTCATGCCCCTGGGCAACGCCTACTCCCGATGGCGGGAGCGAGTCGCCGACGACTACGCTCTGAGGTTGACGGGGAAGCCCGATGCCTTCGCCTCCGCCATGATCCGGTTGGCCAATCAGAATCTGGCCGACGTTGACCCCGAACCGTGGGTCGTCTTTCTCTTGCACAGCCATCCTCCCATCGGGGAGCGCATCGCTCACGCTCAGCACTATCAGCTCGATCCTCTGGTTACTGTGCGGGTGTTTAGGGAGAGAGGAAGCGAGGATCTGCCGCTTCCCTCATATGCAAGCTCAGGTTCGGCGGGGATGGATCTGCGAGCAGCGGTCGACGAACCCGTTACTTTGCCCCCTGGCGGCAGAGCCCTCGTCCCTACCGGGCTCCGGATCGCACTGCCGGAAGGGTATGAAGCCCAGATCCGCCCGCGTAGCGGCCTGGCGCTTTCCGCCGGCCTCGTCATTCCCAACGCGCCGGGCACGGTGGACGCCGATTACCGGGGGGAGATCCAGGTCATCGTGATGAACCTGGGCGATGTGCCGTTCACGGTGCATAGAGGAGATCGAATCGCCCAGATGGTTGTGGCTCCCGTGGCTCGCGTGCAGTGGGAGGAGGTTGAGAACCTGGATGCTACGGATCGGGGCGAAGGAGGATTCGGGCACTCTGGGCTTTGATGGTCGCTCACTAGCTGACGTGAGGGTATGGGTTTTTCGGGTACAATACTTTTAGGAAACTGTCTATCTATAAACTAAGTGACTAGGCCGAGGTAATTCGGTCTAGTCAGTAGCTAGGCGGCTCGCCGGCGAATTTGTGTGCAGCGCAGGTGCATAAGAGACTATTCTGATCACTATGCGAGTTGCGTTCTGAGCAGGAAGGGATGCAGAGGCCCCGATGAAGAGATATTTCGTCCCTCTCTCTGCCGTAAGCTTCGATACAAGATCAATGACTCTCACCCTGGAAGTCAAAGATGACTGGGAAGAGAAATTCCGCAACCAGTCGATTGAGAGCAGGAATCAAGTTTTTGATGGGCTTGCTCAGCAGTATGGTATTCTGAATTTTTACATGAAGCTTGCGAATTTCATAGAGCTGGGAAGAAATCCGTTTTCCGTTGTTTCGTTTCACAATATATTTCTTGGCCAATGTCGTGATTCTTTCGTTGCGGGCAATTACTATCCTGCGCTAACGGGTGCCTGCGCCCTTGGAGAAAGGATCCTGAACCATCTTGTTCTCAAGTTTCGAGATTACCGCAAGTGCACCGATAGCTACAAGAAGGTATATGGCAAAGAATCCTTTGACAACTGGAACACGGCAATAGATGTTCTTGAGGAGTGGCAAGTCTTTATCGACGAAGGAGTATTCAGAGCCTGGCAAGCATTTGTCATAAACAGAACTAGGCTATCCAAGGAGGAAACAGACCTACACACTTCGAGTGGAGTTGCAGACCTATTCCGAAGACTCCACAATCTACGAAACGACTCCCTCCACTTCCGCATTGATCTAGAAGCGGAGACACGAAAACCTGCGCTGCGCGCTATACAACTCCTTCAAGACATTGTGGCTGCGCAGTTTGGCGTTGAAAGACCGCTCCCCTGGTTCATTAAGGGACCAGGAGAGATTTTCATCAAGAAGGAGTTCGAAGGTTCCCCTTTAATCCGAGAGTTCTATCTGCCCGCGTGTGAACTTGTCGGGCCAGACTACCAGATAAAGATAGAGGCGAATATATTGCGAGTCAGCGATCCTGGACCGTATGAAGACAAAGAGATTTCGGATGAGGAGTTTGTAGCTCTGCTGAACGCTACTAGAGGCCAGCAAAAGCAATCCTAGAGAAACTGAACGCTGCCGAACGCTGTGCTGGAGCCAACCGGACTAATCGCGGATCGATCGCGTTCGTGAGTTGATCAGGATTGAAAAGCTGATGCCAAAGCCTCGCGGCGCCTTGGCTCGATAGAGTTTATCTGATCTGCGGGTACTAGATACTCTGTTTGCCTCTTACCACATTGGTCAGTTCGTCGGTTCTGACTGAAGCCCTCAGCTTCGGCGGGTTCGGAGGAGCCGCAGGCTGTTGAAGATCACGATGAGGGATGTGCCCATGTCGGCGAAGATGGCCATCCAGAGTGTGGCGAACCCTCCGAGGGCCAGGAGGAAGAATATCCCCTTTATCACCAGCGAGAAGGTGATGTTCTGGCGGATGATGTTCAGCGTGCGGCGACTGAGGCGAATGAACCAGGCCACCCTGCTCAGGTCTTCTGCCATCAAGACCACGTCTGCCGTCTCGAAGGCCACGTCCGTCCCCGCTGCACCCATGGCGATGCCCACCGTAGCTGCGGCCAGTGCTGGCGCATCGTTGACGCCATCGCCAACCATGCCCACCTTGCCATACCTCGACAACAGCTCCTGCACGGCCGATACCTTATCCTCGGGCAGGACTTCCGCCTGGATCTCGTCCACCCCCGCCTTCTGTCCGATGGCCTGAGCGACTGAGCGATTGTCACCAGTGAGCATTACTGTGTGGCGGACCCCCTCCTTTTTCAGGGCGTCCACCGCTGCCGCCGCTTCCGGGCGCATCTCGTCGGCCACGGCCACGATGCCGATGACCTCCCCTTCGCTTCCCACCATAACCACCGTGTTACCCTCGGATTCCAGCCTCTCCACATGTTTACAGGTCTCCGACGCGTGGTTGCCCAGGGTCTCGAACAGCTTGTGGCTGCCGACGTAGGCGACGGATCGGTCCACCTTGGCCTGGGCGCCTTGGCCGGTCAGCGCTTGGAAGTCCTCTCCTACCCTATAGGACACACCCTCGGCTTCGGCCGCCTCCACCAGCGCCCGTGCCAAAGGATGTTCTGAGGCGCCCTCAATGGCCGCCGCCAGGGCGAGCACTTCCTCCCGACTGTGTCCATTCAGTGGAATCACGTCGGTCACGGCGGGCCGTCCGACGGTTAGGGTGCCGGTCTTATCGAGAGCCATCGCGCGAAGCCCTCCGGCCTCCTCCAGATAGGCACCTCCCTTGATCAGGACGCCTTGGCGGGCCGCTGCGGCGATGGCCGAGACGATCGAGATCGGGGTGGAGATCACCAGTGCGCACGGGCAACCGATAACCAGGATGACCAGACCGCGATAGAACCAAGTGTGGAAGTCTCCCCCCAGTACTGTGGGCACTATGACCGTCAAGGCAGCGACCAGCATCATCGCGGGCGTGTAGTAGCGGGCGAAGGTGTCCACGAAGCGCTGGCTTGGCGCCTTCTGCGCCTGTGCCTCTTCCACCATCTGGATGATGCGGGCCAAAGTGTTGTCCTCCGGGCCTCGGGTGGCCCGAATCACGAGTCCACTTGGGCCGTTCAGCGTTCCCGCGTAGACCTTGTCGCCGCCAACTTTGTCCACAGGCATGGATTCTCCCGTGATCAGCGCCTGATCCACCGCTGACGCTCCGTCGATCACCACGCCGTCGGTGGGGATTCGCTCCCCTGGTCGCACCCTGATCAGATCGCCTACACGGAGCTCCGAAACGGGGATTCGTTCTTCCTTCTCTCCGATCAGCCGGGTCGTCTCCTGCGGAGAGAGGGTCATCAGGGAGCGGATAGCACCACGAGCTCGGTCGACGCTGTGAGCCTCCAGGGCGTTCCCCACGGAAAAGAGGAACACAGCTATGGCTCCTTCTTCCCATGCGCCTATGGCTATGGCGCCCACGGCTGCCACCGTCATCAGCAGGTTCATATCCGCGCTTCGAGCCAGCAACAGGGCGGCCAGTCCCGCCCTGATCACGTAGAAGCCGCCGAGCAGAATGGCGAGCGTATATAATCCCTGGCTGAGGGCCACGGGCAGGCCCATCAATTGGAGTCCAAATCCCAGCGCGATGCAGAGGCCCGAGAGGCCGGTAAGAACGTCTCGGTTGCGCTTTCGCAGCAGCTCTCGCCAGCCTGTGCCAGCGGCTTCCGGGACCCCTTCCTGCCGCAGCGTAACGCCATTCTCTCTGGCCCGACGGCGGAGTGTCTCCATGAGGCCGGGGCGGCCATCTCCGTTCACTGCCAGCTTGGCCGTGGCGAAGTTCAGTTGCGCCGAGATCACGCCGGGAGCCCTGACGATGGATGTCTCCAGCCTGGCAGCGCAATCAGCGCAATCCAACCCTTCAAGTTGAAAGACCCAGCGCTCGCCTTGCGCCACTCGGTAGCCCATCTCCCGAATTCTGGCCGTTATCGCCTCTCTCACTTCATCTTGGGCCTCGTACTCCACCCTCAGGGTGGCGGCGGCGAAGTTCACCGAAGCCGACTGGATCCCAGGAAGGTCCGCCAGGGCGCTCTCCAGCTTGGAGGCGCAGTCGGCGCAGTCCAGGCCATCCAGGAGGAGGGTCTCGTGGGAGTAGCGCATTTCGAGGTCGAGGCCCTCTTCGCGGGCCATAGTCTGAACCTGCAGGGGAGTGAGGGCTTCGGGATCGAAATGCAGACAGAGCGTAGCGGGGTTTGGGACCATGTGGGCTTCGATGACTCCCTCGCGGCTGGACAGGGCATCCAAGAAGCGCTCCAAGCATTTGTCGCAATCTTGGGCGCTCTCGGCGAGGACGAGCGGCATCTCGATGCGGACCTTTTCTTTCGTCATATAGCCTGAGTTACCCCCCCGTTCGGGGGATCACGATGCTGCACGTGATCCAGCCCTTGGTGGAAAAGGGAATGCACGTGGTCGTCGTCCAACGCGTAATAGACCTTGCGTCCCTCCTTGCGGGTGCGAACCAGGTGCAGGTCTCGGAGCATTCTCAGCTGGTGGGACACCGCCGATTGGCTCAGCCCTACTGAGGAGGCGATGTCGCGCACGCACCGTTCCCCGAGGCTCAATGCCGAGACGATGCGTATCCGAGTCGGATCCCCCATAGCCTTGAAAAGGGTCGCCATCCTGGCGGCCGTTGGTTCGTCCACCGGTTCTATGGGCATGCTCTCGATGAGGGTTTCAGCACCCTCTGAGATCCGGTGGCGATCAGCTCCATTCATTCTGCCCTCCCTGAATATGTGAGCAGCTGCTCACATATTCTACACCTGAAGAGCTTCTTTGTCAACTTCTCAGTCCCAAGTCCAATAGGCAGCCGCGAGGAGAGAACTGTGCGGTCTTCGTAGAACCTCTGGGCAGCGCTTGCTGGGCTTGAGCCGGGCAGATGGCCGGCGGAAATAGGGGGGGATGGCTTGAAAGTCGAGCTGACTTGTGATATAATGCGTATCGGCTTGCTCGTCCTGTGACATCGATAGAGTGACCTAGCCAGTGGTGGTCGCCCCTGTTAGCGATCACGAGTGGGATTTTGCAGATGCGATTTGGCCTGGACTATGATAGGGCCAAACCTTTTTCCAGCCGAAATCGGAAGCCGGGGGACTGCGAGACGTGACGATTGGACTGTCGGCTCTTTGGGGGGTGGGAGGTTCCGTTGGTGTGCAGGTTTTGTGCTGGATCGACGGCGGTTGAAAGGCTCGTGCTATAGGCGCGGGCCTATTTTTATCGCTCGGTCCCACCTTAGACCACTTTCGGCGAGGGGCGCGTTTCGAACTTCCAGTAGCTGAATAAAAAACAGGAGGGTGAGGCGTTGGCTCAGGAGAGATTCGTTGATAAAACGGTTGCACAGTTTCTGGATGAGCTCGCATCCAGAGCGCCGGTGCCTGGTGGGGGCAGCGGCGCTGCCCTGGGGGGCGCCTTGGCGGCGGGGTTGGCCAGCATGGTGTGCAACCTTACCGTCGGAAAGAAGAAGTATGCGGACGTGCAGGGTGAGATCCGGGAACTTCTGGGGAAGTCGGAGGCTTTGCGCAAGCAATTGATGGGGCTCTTGCAAGCAGATACGGAGGTTTATTTGAAGATCTCGACTGCGTACAAGATGCCCAGGGAGACCGATGAGGAGAAGGCGAAGCGCACGGAGGCCATCCAGGCCGCCCTGGTGGACGCCACCGATGTTCCCATGCGCATCGCCCACGAGTGCGTAGGCATTTTGGATATTTGCACTCCCATCGCGGAGAAAGGGAATGTGGGGGCTGTGAGCGATGCCGGCGTGGCCGCGTTGCTGGCGGAAGCCAGCCTGCGAAGTGCAGCTCTAAATGTCATGATCAACTTGGCTGCCATCAAGGATGAGAGCTTCGTGAGCGAGAAATGGGATGAACTCAATAGGCTCCTGGATGGCAGCGTGCAGTTGAAAGAGGATATCGTCGCCCTGGTGGAATCCAAGCTTTAGGGGACTTGGTTTCCGAAGATCCCCTGCGGGCAGCTCTCTAAAGCCGGTGAGGGAGGAAAGGAGGGAAGACTTGACTGCGAAGGTCCTGGATGGCAGGGCTTTGGCCAAGGAGATGAAAGAGGAGTTGGCCGGGGAAGTGGCGGAGTTCAAGGCGAAGCATGGATTCGCGCCCACTTTGGCGTTGGTTAGGGGTGGAGAGGATCCGGCCTCGGTCAGTTACGCTAAGGTGATCAAGAAGAACTGCGAGGCTATCGGGTTGGGTTTCACTGCCCATACCCTCCCGGAGATGGCTTCCGAAGCCGAGATGGTGGAGCTGGTGACCGGCCTGAGCGGCGATGCTTCGGTGCACGGCATCATCATTCAGGAGCCTTTGCCCGATGCGATAGGGCCCACGGCGGTCCTGGACGCCTTGGCGCCGGAGAAGGATGTGGATGGCGTTCACCCGCTCAATGCGGGTCGGCTGATGCAGGGTGAGGGCAACTACTTTGTGCCGGCGACCCCGGCCGGGGGGATGGAGATCTTGCATCGGAATAATATCCCCATTAAAGGGCAGAGAGCAGTCGTGGTGGGGCGCTCAAACATAGTGGGCAAACCCATAGCTTTTCTGTTGTTGCATCAGCATGCCACGGTGACCATGTGTCACTCGCGGACCGTCCCCCTGGGGGATGTGACCAGAGAGGCGGATATCCTGGTGGCGGCTGTGGGAAGGCCTCGGATCATCACGGCTGATATGGTCAAGCCGGGGGCCGTGGTGATCGACTTTGGAATGAACTTCGTGGATGGCAAGATGGTCGGCGACGTCGACTACGAGGCCGTCGCCGAGATCGCTTCGGCCATCACTCCGGTGCCTGGAGGGACTGGGCCTGCCACCAACGTGATGCTGGCGCGCAACACCCTCGAGGCGGCGACCTGGCAAGTGGCGTCTTAATGTCTCGGCCGTGCCTTGCATCGGCGGTCAAGTATGAGGCAGGGTTCAATCTGGTGAAACTCGGCGGTTCGTTTATAGCAGATCGCTGGGCGGCACAATCCTAACTTACTGAGGAGGTAGAAAAAGTGGCCAAAAACGTACCAAGCGACCTAGATATCGCACAAGCAGCGAAGATCGAGCCCATAGTCGAGATCGCTAAGTCCATCGGGCTCCAGGAGGATGACCTGGAGCTGTACGGCAAGTACAAGGCAAAGATATCGCTGGACGTCCTGGAGAGGTTGAAGGATAAACCAACCGGCAAGTATATCGACGTGACGGCCATCACCCCCACGCCGCTGGGTGAGGGCAAGACGGTGACCACCATCGGCCTCACTCAGGGGTTGGCCAAGATCGGAAAGAACGTCATCACCTGCATTCGACAGCCATCCCTGGGGCCGGTATTCGGGATCAAGGGGGGTGCCGCTGGGGGCGGATACTCGCAGGTTATTCCCATGGAGGATTTCAATCTACACTTGACCGGCGATGTGCATGCCGTCGGGCTGGCCCACAACCTGCTGGCGGCATTCATCGACTCCAGTATCATGCACGGCAATCCCCTAAACATCGATCCTATGACCATCACCTGGAGCCGCGTGGTGGATGTCTCGGATCGTGCCCTGCGGAACATCGTGATCGGGCTGGGTGGCCGAACTAATGGCCGTCCTCGTGAGACCGGCTATGACATCACGGTTGCCTCCGAGGTCATGGCCATTCTGGCCCTCACCACCGGCCTGTTTGACCTCAGGGAGCGACTGGGTCGCGTCGTGATCGGCATGACCTATGACGGCAAGCCGGTGACCGCCGAGGATCTGAAATGTGCCGGTGCTATGACGGTCCTTTTGAAGGATGCTATCAAGCCCACGCTCATGCAAACCTTGGAGCATAACCCTGCCTTCGTGCACGCTGGGCCTTTCGCTAACATCGCCCATGGCAACAGCTCCATCATCGCCGATCAGATCGCGTTGAAACTGACCGACTACGTGGTCACCGAGAGCGGCTTCGGAGCCGACTGTGGGATGGAGAAGTTCCTCAACATCAAGTGCCGTTACTCGGGCCTGACTCCCGATTGCATCGTGATCGTGGCCACCGTTCGAGCCTTGAAGATGCATGGTGGACTGGGCAAAGTGGTGGCAGGGAAGCCGCTTCCCGCTGAGTTGGTCAGGGAGAACCTGCCCGCTCTGGAGAAGGGCGCCGTCAACTTGGCCAAGCATATTCAGAATGCCAAGCTGTTCGGAGTCCCCGTGGTGGTAGCGGTCAACCGCTTCACCGACGACACCGACGCGGAGATCGAGCTGGTCAAGAAATTGTCGGTGGAAGCGGGTGCCGAAGGTGCCTTTCTGAGCGACGTGTGGGCTAACGGGGGCGAGGGCGGCAAGGAGCTCGCCGAGGCGGTGGTGGCCGCCTGCGAGAAACCGTCCGATTTCAGGTTCCTGTATCCTCTGGAGGACACCATCGAGGAGAAGATCGAAGCTATAGCTACTAAGATCTACGGTGCCGATGGTGTGGACTACAGTCCGCTGGCGAAGAGGCGGATCAAGCTTTACACGCAACTGGGCTACGATAAGCTGCCCCTTTGCATGGCCAAGACGCACCTGTCCATCTCCCATGATCCCAAGCTTAAAGGAGCTCCCACTGGCTACCGCCTGCCTGTCCGAGACATTCGGGCGTCGGTGGGAGCGGGGTTCCTATACCCATTGTGCGGAGATATGCGCACCATGCCGGGCCTTCCCTCGGTGCCCGCGGGGACCAAAGTGGACATCGACAAGGATGGAAAAACCGTAGGGCTGTTCTAGCTCTGCGGACGTGGTCCATGAACCTGAGGAGGGAGACGTGTTCCCCTCCTCAGGTTCATGCGAAAACAGAACACTGGGAACGAATATGTGAGTCGTCTCAAGCGCGAAGATCAGGGACGATCCGGGGGTTTGCGAGTTCGGTGGAATTATGGTAAATTACTGGCGTTGTGAGTGTCCTGAAGGGATTCCTTCTTGAGGGCTCTTTTTCTTGTCGGTTCGGATGAGGTCGTCCCCCACGACCCGGAGATGCTGTTTCTCCCACGGAGCCTCGGCAGCGCGGCTGGAGGTCGCTCTTGGGCGGCCCTTTCCAGATTCTAAAGTTCTTCAAGGTTGCATCAAGATATTGAGAAAGGAGTCGGTAAACTCGATGGAGACGCTGACTTTGGACGTGCCTTCCATGTATGCGGACCACCACGTTTTGGCAGTGCGAGAGGCGTTGAAGGATCTCTCCGGTGTGGAAGATGTGGTGGCCAGTTCGGCTCGGAAGCAGGTGAGCCTTCGCTATGATCCGGACAAGGTTAAACTGGAAGCCATCCAGGCTAAATTGGAGGAGGCTGGCTATGGGGTGGGTGACGAGTTGGTCTATCCCATCCCGCCGCAGGGCAAGGAGGATTCTTCAGCCTGGTTCTGTGTGGAGGACAGAGTAACAGTTACCAACGATTTGGATCTGGAGATGTCGGGAGATTTCAGGAAGTACTAAGTGGCCAAGAGTGGGCGCAAGAAGTTCAAAAAGTACCCCTGTGCCGTTTGTGGCCAGCGCTTCGGATTGAAGCCAGCTTTAAACCGCATTCGGCGCGACTTTCGACTGTCGGATGAGCTCATCGGTCTGTGCCCTGATTGCCGCCGCAAGCGGGCAGCGAGGGAGTTGGCGGCGAGCATTCGCGAGTTATCTTAATCGGGAGATAGGAACATAGGAAGAAAGTTCGGCGAAATTGGTGGTCTCTGGTCGAAGTTGGATAAGGACAAGATAGAGGGGATGTGAGGAATGGCAGAGAAGCAGGAGCGGAAGAGGTCGGTTGATCCTGCCGTCCTGTCCTTGATGGACAAGGCTAAAGAGGATGGCGTCACGCTGGCTTGGGATCGATCCGAGGCTATGGGCAGGAGGTGCCCCTTTGGACGCGAGGGGTTGTGCTGTCGGATTTGCAGCCAGGGGCCGTGTCGGATCGCTTCTCCGGGCAAGAAAGGGGCCCAGGAGGGCGTGTGCGGTGCCACGGCGGCTACCATCGTTGCGCGGAACTTCGCTCGCATGGTCGCGGCTGGGTCCGCGGCCCATTCGGATCACGGTCGCGATATGGCGCTGGCCCTTTTGGCTGTGGCCGAAGGGAAGGCGCCCGACTATCAGATACGGGACGTGAAGAAGTTGATTCAAGTGGCGCGCTACTTGGATGTGCCCGTGGAAGACCGGTCGACTGAAGAGATAACGCTCGACGTGGCCAGGGCCGCCTTGGCCCAGTTCGGTCAGCAGGAGGGGGAGATAATCTACTTGGATCGGGCCCCCAAGAAGCGCCAGGAGATCTGGCGGGAGTTAGACATTGGCCCGCGGGGCATCGACCGCGAGGTGGTGGATGTAATGCACCGCACGGTTGTGGGGAATGATCAGGATCCGGAACATATCCTTATGGCGGGCCTCAGGTGCGCCTTGGCGGATGGCTGGGGTGGCTCCATGCTGTCCACCGATATAACTGATATCCTGTTCGGAACCCCGGTCCCACTCCTGGCGGAGGTCAATATCGGCTCCCTCAGCGAGGATGAGGTCAACATCATCGTGCACGGCCACGAGCCGCTTCTTTCGGAGATGATCCTGGCCGCGGTGAATGAGGCCGACCTAATCGAGTACGCCAAGGAGAAGGGGGCGAAGGGGATCAATCTGGCGGGCATATGCTGCACGGCGAATGAGACCTTGATGCGCCAGGGAATCCCTACCGTGGGCAATTTCCTCACACAGGAGCTGGCCATAGTGACGGGATCGGTGGAAGCCATGGTGGTGGATATCCAGTGTATCATGCAGGCGCTGGCGCCGCTGGCGGAGGAATATCACACCAAGCTCATCACCACGTCCAAGAAGGCCAAGATCACAGGAGCCACTCACGTGGAGTTCGACGAGCATCGGGCCAAGGAAATCGCCCGAGAGATCGTGAAGATGGCCATTGATAACTTCCCCAATCGGGGCAAGGCTCGGATCCCGGAGAACAAGTCTCGCTTGGTGGCGGGATTCTCCCACGAATATCTCAACTACATGCAAGGGGGGCATTTCCGAGGCTCTTTCCGGCCCCTGAATGACGCGGTCATGGCCGGCCGGATCAGGGGGGCTGCCGGGGTCGTGGGATGCAACAATGTCCTCTCGACCCATGACGAGGCTCATGATTACATAGTGAGGGAGTTGATCAAGAACGATGTGCTGGTGGTGATGACCGGTTGCGGCGCCATCGCCTGTGGCAAGTATGGGCTGCTGGAGCCTGAGGCGATGGAGATGGTGGGGCCGGGGCTTCGGGAAGTGTGTGAGGCCATCGGCATCCCGCCCGTGATCCACATGGGAAGCTGCGTGGACAACACCCGAATTCTGACCGTCCTGACCCAGATGGCCACCGAGGGCGGCCTGGGCGATGATATCAGCGATCTGCCTGGTGTGGGGATCGCTCCCGAGTGGATGAGCGAGAAGGCGATCTCCATCGGTTGCTACTTCGTGGCGTCGGGCGTCTATACGTTGTTCGGCGTCACCTCGCCCGTGTCGGGCAGTCCGGAGGTGGAGCGCATCATCAATGAGGTATGGGAATCCAAGGTTGGCGGCAAGCTGGAATTGGGACTGGATCCGGAGACGATCGTTCGGAAGAGCCTCGAGCACATCGACAAGAAACGTGAGGCCTTGGGCCTTCCTGCCTATGATCCAAGCCGGTTCGGCCAGAGCGGCGATCGCGAGATGGAGAGGATCCTGGCTGTCGAGGGTCGTCCGGTCAACGTGTACAGCGCGGCGGAAGTCGCGGGGGCGAAGGGGATCTGATGATCGGAGGGCTGTTGGGGGTTGGACAAGGCTTCATATAGAAGGAGGAAATAACGGATGTCCAGATTCATCGCTACGTCGGCCATTCGCGGCGCCAATGCCATCGTGGCTGAGGCGGATGCGATGCTCAAGAAGGCGATCGAGGAATTCGGGCCTGATGCGCCCGTTGCCTTCACCAACACCGCCTATTACCTTCCTGTGATCCTGGGGTTCACAGGAAGGGAAGTCTCCACGCTGGGAGACATGGTTCAGGCCCTGGAATATGCCAAGGGGCTTTTGCATCCGGTTCCCTCGGAGAACTCCTGGCTACCCTATCTGGGTGAGACGCTGGATTGTGGGGCGGCGACGCTGTTCGCCGAGGAGGTCATCGAGGGGATACGCTTCGTCCGGGGCGAGGAACCTCAGCGAATCACTGGGGGCGATGGGACCTACACGGCGTCATCAAGCTTCACCTCGCCGGAGATGGAGGCAGGCGACGGGCACCGGCTAAATGGTCCCATCGACGACATTCAACTGCGCGCCTGGGGCATCCAGTTGGTGGATGGACGCATGCCTGGCTTCGCTGCCGTGGTGGGGTGCGCCAAATCCACCGAGGTGGCGGTGCAGATCATCCGGGAGTTGCAGCAGCGGAACATCCTGGTGTTCCTCTGTGGCAACGTCAACGGCCGCAGCATCATCCACCAGGCTATGGAGGCGGGGGTTGAGATGGGCTATGATACCTATATCGTGCCCTTTGGCACTGATACCATCTCGGCCATCTACGCGCTGGGGTTTGCCACTCGATCTGCCCTAACCTTCGGCGGAATGAAGGGTGGTCAGGTCCGGGACATTCTCGTCTACAACAAGTTCCGCGTCTTCGCCTTCGTGTTGGCTCTGGGTGAGGTGGACGATCTGAAGTACGCCACCGCGGCGGGGGCCATCAACTACGGCTTTCCTGTCATCGCCGACACGGTGATACCGCAGATCTTGCCGAGCGGGGTCACGCCCTACGAGCATGTGATCAGCATGCCTTTCGACGATATCGAGGGCAAGGATGACCTGGAGAAGGCCAAGAAGCTGATTCAGCGTTGCATAGAGGTGCGAGGGGTCAAGATCAAGATCACTGAGGTGCCCATCCCGGTGCCCTATGGCAGCGCTTTCGAGGGAGAACGGGTGCGGCGCGCGGACATGCGGATCGAGTTTGGTGGAAAGAATGCTCGTTGCTTCGAATACCTGCACATGTGCCCCATGGACGAGGTGGAGGACGGGAAGATCGAACTGGTGGGGCCCTCCTTCGACGATGTTGAGGAGGGTGGCTTTATGGATATGGGCATAGTGGTCGAGGTGGCCGGACGAAAGATGCAGGATGATTTCGAGCCTGTGCTGGAGCGTCAGATGCACTACTTCGTCAACGGAGCCTCGGGGATACAACACATCGGGCAGCGGGATATCACCTGGATCAGGCTGAGCAAGGCGGCGGTGGAGAAGGGGCTCAACCTGGAGCATCTGGGAGAAATCCTTTACGCCCGGTTCCATGCGGACTTCGGGCCCATCCTGGATAAGGTTCAGGTGACCATCTACACCGATCAAGCCGAGTTTGGGAAGTGGCTGGATAAGGCGCGGGAGGCGTACCAGCGGCGCAACGTTCGATTGGCCGACATGACCGACGAGTCGGTGGAGGAGTTCTACAGTTGCACCTTATGCCAGAGCTTCGCTCCCAATCATGTCTGTGTGGTGTCTCCCGAGCGGTTGGGGCTTTGTGGGGCCTATAACTGGCTGGATTGCAAGGCCTCCCACCAGATCAATCCCACGGGGCCTAACCAACCTATTCAAAAGGGAACCTGTCTGGATCCGGTGAAAGGCTACTTCACCGGCCCCAACGAGTTCGTCCATCAGCACTCCAATCAGTCCGTGGAGCAGGTGTCGATGTATTCCATCATGGAGTATCCCATGACATCGTGCGGCTGCTTCGAGGCGATCATGATGTTGATTCCCGAGGCTAACGGGTTCATGGTGGTTTCGCGGGAGGATCCCAGCATGACCCCTTGCGGCATGACCTTCTCCACGCTGGCTGGCACCGCTGGCGGCGGGCTGCAGACTCCTGGCGTGTTGGGGATCGGCAAATACTACCTGATAAGCAAGAAGTTCGTCAGCGGCGATGGGGGGCTCAAGCGGGTTGTGTGGATGTCCTCCAATCTAAAGGAGAGCATGGCCGAGGAGTTGAAAGTCGCGGCTGAACGGGAGGGCGATCCGGATCTAATCGAGAAGATCGCTGATGAGAGGATCGCCACCACGGTGGAGGAGATGTTGCCCTATCTGGAGGAGAAGGGCCATCCGGCCCTGGCGATGGATCCGCTGTTCTAGAGCTTTCAATCCGAAATCGAGGAAAGGAGAGCTGCGCTATGGCCGTTTCGGTGCAGGTCCCCGTCCAGAAGTGGACGGGAGCGGTGCGAGAGGTGACTCTCGGAGCTACTGAAGAGGGAGGGGGCACTCGGTCGAAGACCGTCACGGTGGGTGGAGAGACCACGCTGCCCTTCCTGTTCTTTGAGGGTGAGGTGCCCAACCCCCTGGTTGTGGCCGTGGAAGTACAAGATGTCTATCCGGAGGACTTTTCGGCGAGCTTGCTGGATGCATGGGGAGATGCGGCTAAGGATCCGGCGGAGTGGGCGGCCAAGGCGGAGGAGCTGGGGGCTGACTTGATAGCGCTGAAGCTGCGAAGCGCTGATCCGGAGAGAGGGGATACAGGGCCGGGACAGGCAGCGGAGACGCTGAATAAAGTGCTGTCCGCGACCGGCCTCCCCCTGATAGTCTATGGCCCTGGACAGCCGGAAAAGGATAATGAGGTCCTGGTGGCGGTGGCTGAGGCGGCGGCTGGAGAGCGGATCGCGCTGGGCAACTGCGAGGAGAAAAACTACCGGACCATCGTGGCGGCGGCTCTTGCCAACGACCATCTGGTCATCGCCAAGACGCCCATCGACGTCAACCTGGCGAAGCAGATGAACATCCTCATTAGCGACATGAGGATGGATCTGGACCGAATCCTGATGGATCCAACCACCGGAGCCCTCGGCTATGGGCTGGAGTACACCTACTCTGTCATGGAACGGCTCCGGGTCGCCGCTCTGATGGGGGATGGCATGACCCAGCAGCCCATGATCTGCACCGTTGGAGAGGAAGCCTGGCGAGCCAAAGAGGCGCGGGTGAGTGAGGGCATCCCGGAGGCGTGGGGCGATTGGAGTCGACGAGGGGTGCTGTGGGAGGTTACCACGGCCGATACTCTCATTCAATCTGGCGCGGACATCGTGGTGCTGAGGCATCCGAAGTCGATCGGCGTGATCAAAGACCTAACCGGCCGGCTGATGGCCGGGTAGGAACCGGAAATTCGGAAAGGAGCGAAAGGTGGCACTCAGCGGCCTTGAAATCTACAAGTTGCTGCCCAAGACTAACTGCAAGGATTGTGGTCTTCCAACCTGTCTCGCGTTCGCCATGAAACTGTCCCAGAAGCAGGTCGAGCTTTCGACTTGTCCGCACGTTTCGGAGGAGGCGACGGCCAAGCTGGAAGCAGCTTCGGCACCTCCTATGCGTTTGGCCACCCTTTCCAACGGCGACCGGAAGGTGGAGGTTGGAAACGAGACCGAGTTGTTCCGTCACGAGAAGACTTTCTTCCATCCTTGCGCGTTGATGGTCCGGATAAAGGATGACTGGTCTGCCGACGAGATCAAAAGAGTGGCGTCCGAAGCTGGTAGCTACACGGTGGAGCGCGTCGGCATCGAGTTGTTCCTGGATGGATTGGCGGTGGAGAACGCTTCTGGAGATGCCGCCACCTTCGCGGAGGCCGTGAAGGTGGCCAGGGAGGCGGCACAAGCGCCCCTGATCCTGATCTCCAAGGATCCTAAGGCTATGGCAGCCGCGGTGAAGGCTGCTCAGGGGACTCAATCCCTTCTGTGTGGGGCCGACAGGGACAATTGGTCCGAGATGGCAGCCCTGGCCAAGGAAGCGGGATGGCCTCTGGTGGTTCAGGACGGCGAGGGATTGGAGAGCTTGGCCAACCTGGTGGAAGAGGTTAAAGGCTCGGGCGTGGAGGATATCGTTCTGGACACGGGCGCCCGCGATCTGGGCAAGGCCCTGCAGGACATGACTCAGATCCGCCGTCTGGCGCTCAAGGAGAACTTCCGGCCGCTGGGCTATCCGATCATAAATTTCGCCGGCGAGGGGGCGGATTCCCTGGAGGAGGAGGCCATCGCCGCGTCGCAGTTCATTGCAAAATACGGGGGCTTCGTCATCCTGGACCGCTTCGATCCAGCCATGGCCTATGCTCTTTTGACGCTGCGGCAGAACATCTACACGGATCCTCAGAAACCCATCCAGATGAGCCCGGGGATCTACGAGATCGGGGAGCCGAAGCCGGAATCGCCTCTGCTGGTAACTACCAACTTCTCTCTGACCTATTTCAGCGTCGCGGGGGAGGTGGAGGCGAGCAATGTGCCATCCTGGTTGTTGATCGGCGACTCCGAGGGCATGTCGGTCCTGACGGCTTGGGCTGCGGGCAAGTTCGATGCGGAAAGTATCGCCAAGTCGGTGCAGACCACCGGCATGGCCGAAAAGGTCGATCATAAGCGGATCATCATCCCTGGCTATGTGGCGGCCATCTCGGGCGAGCTGGAGGAGGAGCTGGCTGGCTGGGAGATCCTGGTGGGGCCTCGAGAGGCCATAGATATCCCAAAGTACCTGAAAATGATAGCGGCCTAGAAGCCTGGAGTCGCTTGGGTTGAATCGAGTCAGGGCCTCCGGCTGCTATGGAGCCGGAGGCCCTGACATTGTAGCCGGGGGGTGGAGATCCTGACGGTGTGTGGAGCCCTTGTTTGGATGGCCGATCGCTACCACAGTGAGTTAGGAGTCGAGGTTTAGGATGGCGGATGAGCGTACGCCCAAGAAGTCCATTGTGGTTTTAAAGCCATCGGGCAACGCGGTGGAAGTGGAGCCGGGCACGGTTCTGATGGACGCTGCGATCGCCGCTGGCGTCGAGCTGAACATTCCCTGCGGAGGACAGGGGCGTTGTGGTCGTTGCAAACTGAGGGTCGAACAGGGTCCGGTCAGCCAGCGCCCCAACGTCCACCTGGACGCCGATGAGGTGGCCGATGGATGGGTGCTGGCTTGCCAGGCGGTGATCAAAGGAGATGTGGTGGTTTCCGTCCCGCCGCAGGAGAAGGTGGAACGTAGGATCTCGGAGCGACGGGAGAAGATGGCGATACCCATCGTCTCCTGCGATTTCGCTCACGATCCCACCCTCAAGCGAGTCTGCGTGGAGGTGTCGCCGCCCAGTTTGCAGGACAACACCAGCGATCTCGACAGGTTCAAGCGGGACCTGGGTAAACAATTCGGGTGGCGGGATGTTACCACCGACCTGGCGGTGCTATCCAAACTGGCAGGGACGCTGAGACAGGGAGATTGGACGGCGACGGCCGTCTTGGACTTCTCTCGGTGGGTACCCGAGGGGTGCCCACCGCCGCGGCTGGTTGACATCCTTCCCGAGGATCAGACTCGGACATCGCTGGGAGTGGCGGTGGATATAGGAACCACCAGCAACGTGGTGTACCTGGTGGATCTGAACAGCGGCGAGGTGCTGGAGAGGGCGGCGGACTACAACGGCCAGATCGGCTGCGGGGAGGACGTCATCTCCAGGATCATCTACGCCAAGCGGGAAGGGGGACTGCTGCAACTCAAGTACCTGGTCCTGAGGACCATAGATGGGCTCCTCAAGGACGTCTATCGGCGAGCGGGGGTGCAGCCTCATGACATCCACAAGATGGTTGTGACGGGCAACACGACCATGATCCACCTTTTTCTCGGCCTGGATCCGAAGGCTATTCGGGAGGAGCCCTACGTTCCCACAGTCAACGTGCCCCCCGTCGTGACGGCGCGGGATCTGGGTTTCGATATAGACTTCGACCTGGACATAAACCCGCATGCCATCATAGACTGCCTGCCCGGCGTCGGCAGCTATGTGGGAGCCGATATCACCGCTGGCGTGTTGAGTTCCGGAATGTTCAAGAGCGATCAACTGACCCTTTTCATCGACGTGGGGACCAACGGGGAGATAGTCCTGGGGAACTCCGATTGGCTCATCTCCTGTGCTTGCTCGGCGGGGCCGGCCTTCGAGGGTTCGGGGGTGCGCAGCGGCATGAGGGCGACGGCCGGCGCCATCGAGGAAGTCTGGATCAGTTCGAAGACCTATGAACCTACCTATCGAGTCATCGGCGACGTTGCGCCGCGGGGAATTTGCGGATCGGGGATGATCTCTCTCCTGGCGGAGATGTTCATGTCCGGGGTCATCGATAAATCTGGGCGCATTCGCAGAGACCTGCCCACCTCCAGGGTCCGCGTCGGGGACCACGGTGCCGAATACGTGGTGGCTTGGGCGGAGGAGGCCGAAGGGGACGAGGATGTGGTTATCATGGAGGTGGATATCTCCAACCTGATTCGGGCCAAAGCTGCCATCTACGCCGGGTTCTCGGTGCTTGTGCGCAGCGTGGGGCTGCAGATGGCTGATGTAGAAAGGGTGTTGGTGGGGGGAGCTTTCGGGGAGCACATTAACGTGGAGAAGGCCATCCAGATCGGCCTGCTTCCCGATATGCCCTGGGATAAGATCCAATTCTTGGGCAACACCTCGATTCTGGGCGCTTACGCGGCGCTCCTTTGTGGAGAGATGCGGCGCTCCGTCGGCGATATCGCGCGGATGATGACCTATCTCGAGCTCAGCGCCGATAATTCTTTCATGAACGAGTTCACCTCGTCGCTCTTTCTTCCCCACACTCATTTGGAGTTGTTCCCCTCCGTCGCCCAGGCGCTCGAGGGACAGGGTGGGAATCTGAAGGAAGACTGAGGCCATGCCTTGAGAGGCAAGCTTCATCACATCTACGCGCTCATCGGCTATCTGCTGCTGAGCTTGTTTCTGACTCACCCATTGGCTCTTCGGATGGGGGAGGCGATTCCGGGAGACGGTTTCGACGGATGGCAGAATTACTGGAATCTGTGGTGGGTGAAAGAGGCCCTGATCGGGCTGCGTACCAGCCCCTTCTACACTCATTTTCTCTACTATCCGGAGGGCATGAGCCTCTATTTTCATACCCTCAATCCTTTCAACGGCTTGCTGACGCTCCCCATCCAACAGGCCGTTGGACTGACGGCGAGCTACAATTCAGCTGTCTTGTTTTCCTTCGTCATGGGCGGATTCGGGGGCTATCTGCTGGCGCTGTGGTGGATGCGGGTGCCTGGGAAGGGTGCGGGGTGGCCGGAGCGATGTGGAGCGTTTCTGGCGGGGACAGTTTTCACCTTCGCCCCTTTTCATTTCGCCCACCTGCTGGGGCATATGCAGGTGATCTCCCTCGAATGGATACCGTTCTACGTGCTTTTCCTGCTTCGAGCCTGCAAGGCTGGCGATCTCAGGGAGGGCGGGGATCCTTGGGGATGGTGGGCGCTCTATGCGTTGCCGGCATCCATCTTCCTGTCGTTGGTCGCCCTTTGCGACTGGTATTATGTGCTCTACCTGGTGATCTTCTCCCTGCTTTATGTTATCTATCGCGCCCTCGTGGCCAGCGAGGCATGGTGGAGGGCTCCGCTTCGGGTCGGTGCCATCCTGGTGGGCTTCGGTGCGCTTCTTTCTCCGGTTCTGGTGCCCATGGTGGCTCAGGCTGCGGGAGCGGATTATCTCATCCAACAATCCGAGGAGGTGGAACGGCTCTCCGCCGACCTGGCGGCCTTCATCATTCCCAGCGCCTTGCATCCGCTGTGGGGAGAAGCCGGCGATCACTGGAGTCAGGGGCTGACCAGCAGCCTCTCGGAGCGCACCGTCTTCGCGGGCTATCTTCCGCTGGCTTTGGCGGCCTTCGCGGTGCTTCGGCGACTTCGAGGATGTCGGTGGTGGGCGCTGAGCCTGGCCGTCTTCGTGGTTCTGTCCCTGGGGCCGATCCTGCACATAGGGGGGAATACGATCTTCACCCCTATGGAGTTGCAGATCCCCTTGCCATATGCGGCGCTTCACAGTCTGGTACCATTCATGCATCTCTCGCGCTCGGTGAGTCGCTTCGATGTTATGGTGATGTTGAGCCTGGGGATGCTGGCTGGGATGGGGCTTCGAGGCCTCTTGGGCGAGGTGAAGTCTTGGCTCGGGGAACGGGGGCGGCGAGCCGCCTGGGTTGTTCCAACGGCCGGAGCTCTGGCCATCGGATGGGTGTGTTTCGAGTTCCTAGCGGTTCCTTATCCTATGTCGGAGGTGGTGATACATCCTGTCTATTATCGGCTGGCCGAGGATGAGGGAGATTTCACCATCCTGGAGCTTCCGATGGATTGGGATCGCCCGGAACACTTGCTCTATCAGACCGTCCATGGGAAGCGCCTTGTCGCGGGCTATATCTCTCGTGAGGGCCCGGATGAGCTTATCAAAAGGACCCCTGTCCTCCAGAGGCTTCGAGACTTGAGGCCTGACGTGATCCGGCAGCCCATCCGGGACGTCGCGATGGCGGTGCTTCACCGCTTCGATGTTCGATATGCGATCGTTCACGACGAGATGATGTCGCCGGGGAGGCGGCGAGAGGCGACGTTGGCGATCGTCGGTGAGATGTTCGGTGGCCAGGCGCCTTGGTATCAGGATGACGATATCACGGTCTACGCCGTATCCGATCGGGGTTTGGATGCTCCATTCGTCATCATCGGCGAGGGATGGTCCGGTTGGGAGAGATGGGAAGGCCGGACGGTCCGTTGGATGGATCCTATGGCGACCTTGGAGATCTATGCCTCCCGGGAGGAGAAGGGCAGGATGAGCTTAGCGTGGGTAAATCAGGGAAAGGCTGTCACTATGGAAGTTGAGCTGAACGGCAGGCTGGCGGCCGAGTGGAACCTGGAGCCGGGGATCAATCCCGTCATACTGGACGCTCTCGACTTGACGCTGGGGTTTAACATGTTATCCTTCCGGGTTGACTCGCCGGGCGTGGGTATCAAGTGGGAAGACCGGCGATTGGGGGTCAGCGATGTCGATCTGACTGCGCTGGATAGGGCCGAGGTGAATGGTGGGTAAGACGATAGCGATCGCGGGCAAGGGAGGAACGGGCAAGACCACCCTGGCCGCTATGCTCATAAAATACTTGCAGGAGGCGAAACGTGGCTCCATCTTGGCGATCGACGGCGATCCGAGCTCGAACCTGAACTTGGCGCTTGGCCTTGACCTTGCAGGGACGGTGGGGGATATTCGCGAGGAGACGCTCCGGCAGGTGAGCACGGGAACTTTTCAGGCCGGGATATCCAAGCCCGACTATCTCGAATACAGGATCAACGAGGGTTAGGTGGAGAGTCCGGGCGTGGCCCTTCTTGCCATGGGGCGGCCGGAGGGGGCTACCTGCTACTGCGCGGCTAACAATATCCTCCGGCAGTGCATCGATCGGCTGGGCGACGATTACGATTTCGTGGTGATAGACAACGAGGCGGGAATGGAACACATCAGCCGCCAGACCACGCGACACATCGATGTGTTGTTCGTCGTGTCCGACCCAACCATCAGGGGACTCGAGGCCGTGGGGCACATAGTGGAGCTCGTCCGGCAGCTGGGAACCAGGGTGGGAAAGACGCGTTTCTTGGTGAACCGCGTCGACGGCGAGCCTCCTCCAGCATTCCTGGAGCGAGCCCAGGCTCTGGATCTGGAGGTCGCCGGGGTCATTCCCGTTGATCCCCTGGTTGGGGAGTTCGATGCCGTTGGACGGCCTCTGATCGATCTTGGCGACGATTCGGCAGTGTACCTGGCAGTCAGGAAGATCGCTCGAGAAGTGGGCTTGTAGATTGGCCATAGAACAGACTTGAAAGGAGAGGAGGAGATATGCTTGCCATAGGCGAAAACATCCAGATACTGTCCAACAAGGTCAACGAGGCGGTGAAGAACAGAGACGCGGCATTCATCCAGCAGATGGTGAAGCAGCAGGCGGAGGCGGGAGCCAACTTCATAGATCTCAACATCGGCCGGCAGAAGAAGCGGGGCGTGGAGATCATGGGATGGATCGTGGACGCCGTGCAGGAGGTCACCGATGTGAATCTCTCCCTGGATACCACCAACGTGGCGGCAATTCAGGAGGGCCTTAAGCATTGCAAGAAGCAGGCCATGATCAATTCCGCCTCGGCGGACCCGGAGCGCCTGGAGGCCCTGATGCCCTTGGCCAAGGAGTACAACGCCAAGATCATCGCTCTTGCCATGGGAAAGGAGGGCATTCCCACCACGGCCGATGGCCGCGTTCAGCTGGCGATGGATGTCATCATTCCCGGGGCTATGGAAGTGGGGGTCTCCATGGAGGACCTGTATCTGGACCCCTTAACGCTGACGGTGAAGGGCAGCCAGGAGCACGCGATGGAGGCCCTGAACGCGGTGCGCTTTTTCAAACAGGTGATGGATCCCGCTCCCATGACGGTGGTGGGGCTCTCCAACGTGTCCAACACGGTGCCCGCGGAGAACAGAAGCCTCATCAACCGGACCTTCCTGGTCATGCTGCTGGCGGTGGGCCTGGACGCTGCCATCCTGGACCCTCTTGACAAGGAGCAATGGGAGTTCGCGCGGATAGTGGAGGAACGCGATACCAGCACGGGCTTGGGACAGCTGTTGGTCAACCTCTACGATGCGACGGCCGCCATGGAAGAGCTGGATCCGGATCTGGTGGATATGAGCGACCCCGATCAGGAGGCCGTGTACAGGACGGTTCGCATCCTAGAGAACAAGGTCATTTACGCCGATTCGTATCTTCAGGTGTAGCCAGAACGATAGCTCTGGCTCTGGGGGGGCGATTCACAAGGATCGCCCCCTCTTGCTTCTCCATCGCTGCGGCGGAGGCTCAGTCGACCGGGGGCGCGTCCACTCGGATCTGGGAGAAGGCGGCGGCCAAGGCGGGCTCGGAGATCCATGCTCCGACGCCGACTGAGGCCACTCCCGTTAGATCCGCGACCTCCATGGCTTCTCCCGATCTTGCACCTTTCACGCCGATTATAGCATGGGAGCTGCGGAATTGGCCTCTGAGATCCTCCTTGGCGCCGATGGATCGCAATGCCTCGACGGCGTCGAGGGTGAGCTTTCCAGATGCTTCGTCTCTGACGGCCACGGCGACGATCTTTCCGGGTTCGATCAGGGAGATGAAGTCGGCCATGCGGGAGGATTCGGCATCAAAGGCGAAGGTGTCGAAGCTGGCTTGGGCTTCCAGTTGACCCGACGCTGGGTCTATGACCGCCACGTTGTAGCCGCGGTCCCCGGGGGAGACTTCCTGCCCACCGAGGTAGATGTGGCCGAAATCTCCGAATTCCATGCCGGCACTCCGGACCAATATGTCTGTCGGGGAGCGAACCCCGGTATCACCGATCTGGCGCGGGTCGATCCCGGTCTCCGTGACGGGGAACCGGCGTGAGAAACGGAAGCTGAGCTCGTTGAGCCCTTCGCTCAGGTAATCCCTGGGGATGGCTACGGATCGATCGACCCATTCCGGAGGCAGCTCCTCTTGCCCCAGATGGTGCCCGTTGATGAATATCTCCACGGCCTGGCCCGGGCCTGGAGCCAAAGCTCGAAAGGTGAGGACCAGGGGCTTTTCCGCGGACAAGGGCAGGAAGAGACGGGTCGTTTGCCGTTGAGCCCATATGTGGGAGCCCTGGTCCATCCCCCAACCCTCCGCTATGTTCAGGATGGCGAGAGGGTCCCCCAGCGGCACCCGGTAGTTTGCGTCCAAAGGTGGGGGGAGCGCTTCGTAGAGCACGATCCCATCGTCCCGCTGAAGCTCTTTCAGGTCGAGAGTCCTGCGCACGTATTCCCGCAGGGAGGGACTCGCCTCGCGTTCGTGGATGATGGCGCGGCGAATCCCGAAGAATTGCAGGAATCGGGGGGCGAGGATGCGGTCCCGTTCCAGGGTTGCGGGATCGACCTCATGCCCGCCCTCCAGGGCGATGATGGTGCTGAGGATGGGCGCCTCGGTGAAGTATTGAAACTTCAATTCCGGGTTGCGCGAGGTGTTTCCCCCCAGGATCGGACGCCGGTGGACGGTCTGGTAGAATTGCTGGAACATGATGATGGTGTCCATGGTGCCGGTGATTCGAAATCCGTTGCGCCAACCCAGGGGAATCTCAAGGAGAGGCGATCGGTCGGCCTCTACGGCCAGCATCTGGTAGGCCCTGGGGGCGATTAGGGGGGACAGAGGAAGGGGGATCGATAGATGCTCGAAAAGCAGCGGGATAGCCAGGAGGGCTATGCTCAAAGTGGGGGATGAGACCCTTTTCTTGGCGATCCAGGAGAGGGCCGCCACCGAGCCGTAAGCGCAGAGAACGCTGAGGCAGAGGCTGATCATGACGCTGAACCGACTCGGGTAGCGATTGCCCTTCAGAAACGGTATCGATTGCAACAGGCGAAAGGGGAGAGGGACGTCGAGGGTCTTGCCGCCGACGTGCAGGAGGGGACCCAGTGCCAGGATAGCGAAGATGAGACCCCAGATTGCCCAGGGACGAGCGGAGGGATTTCGCCATGCTCCCAGGACAGACAGCCCCAGCGCGGTGTAACCCACGAACATGAAGTTGACATAAGAGAAGGGGATTTGCTCCTCAAGGTTACGGAAGAGCGGGTGAAGCTGGCTGGGAACGAAGAACCCGGCCAGATCCGCCGAGAAGACATCGGCAAACCCCGTTCCGGCCATGAGATAGTCGCCCTCGATGGCGATTTCTTGAATCATGGAGACCAGAATAGGCGACATCCCGATCAGGAAGATTCCACCTATCAGGCCGACTCCGGCCAGGAAGCGGTGATTCAGGACGCTCTCTGGATCGGAAATGAGGTAGGTGAAGAGGTACAGGGCCACAAATATAGCCAGGAACGAGGCGAAAGTGAATTCGGTCCAGCCCGCGAGCAGCAGGAAAACCCCGGTCAGGGCAGCGTTCTGCCAGCGTTCTGGCTTCCGACGCGCGCGGGCGAGGAAGAGCACACAGAATGGAATCCAGTGGGTGCTGGAGATGTTGAACTGGCCCAGCGAGATATACAGCATCCTGGAGGACGAGAAGGCGAAAACCAAGCCGGCGAGAAAGGCAGCCCAGGGGATGAGACGCCGTTCCTCAGGGCGATCCTGGTCGTGGTTCAGCAGATCCTTGGCCAGAAGATAGGTGCCGTATGCGCCGAGAACCGATGACAGGAGGAGGATGAGATTGCTGGCTCCAACTACGCCCATGATGCCCTGGAGCGGAACGGAGAGGAGGCCGTTGAGAAAGGTCAAGGTGTAGAACGCCAGGTTTATGCCGATGGGATAGAAGAGGTAGTCGCACTGAAAGGGATTGATGTGCAGGTCCAATAGGGCATGCTTCACCCACCAGAGGTTCCAGACGATCGCCGGATCATCGCCGCCGTCGCCGGGAACGTGGGTGAGGAAGCTCTGAGCAAGCGGGCTGGTGAGAAGCACAGCCAACATGAGGTATGCGCCAAGAACCAGAGCGTGTTCGCGCCAGCCGGCGGCGTTTTTGAGCACTCTCGCCCCCCTCTCTCGGCGCTCAATATACCGGCCCCCATGCGTTTTCGCAAGATATCTTCTACTTGGCCGATGTGCGGTGGAATCGCGAGGGCGGTCCGGATCGTTGCCGGGAGTCCGTGATGGCGCCCGCGGCAGGAGAGACCGTCTGCTTTTGCCCGTGAGGGCGGAGGCGTGTAAAATGGGAGCGCATGCTGGGGGGAGGTGCCCATTGGAGATCCAAACGTTGTTGGTGATGGTTAGTTCTATAGGGGAGGCGGAGGCAATCGCCAGGAATCTGGTCGAGGAGCGACTCGCGGCCTGTGTGAACATCATTCCCGGGGCGGTGTCCATCTACCGATGGAAAGGCAAGATAGTAGAGGGGGATGAGGTCTTGATGATCGTTAAGGGGAGGGCGGACAGGTCGGAAGCCCTGATCGGTCGGATCAAGGAATTGCACAGCTACGAGATTCCCAGCATCGAGGCGTTGCCGGTGGTTGGGGGCAACTTGGCGTACTTGGAGTGGATCTTCGATCAGGTGGGTGGGTAGCGCTGAACGCTACAGCGGAAGGATAGACCATGACCCTTCTATTGGGCATAGAGACATCCTGCGATGAGACGGCAGCCGCCGTCGTCGACGATGGTACCCGAGTTCTTTCCAATGTGGTGGCGACCCAGATAGACATCCACAGGCGCTATGGAGGCGTTTTCCCTGAGGTGGCGTCCAGGCAGCATGTGCTCTCCATCCTGCCTGTCATCCGGGAGGCCATGGAGCAAGCGGGTGTCTCGTGGGCCGACTTGGAAGCCATCGCGGTGACCTATGGGCCGGGGCTGACAGGATCGCTGCTGGTGGGGGTCAACGTGGCGAAGGGGTTGGCATGGGCGAAAGATTTGCCGCTGTTGGGGATCAATCACCTCGAGGGGCACATCTACGCCAATTGGCTCGGGTCCGACGGGCGAAGGGGAAAGACGCCAGCGTCGTTTCCTCTCCTTTGCCTGATCGTGTCCGGGGGGCACACTGAGTTGGTTCTGATGTCCGGCCACGGACGATACAGATTGCTGGGGCGCACGCTGGATGATGCCGCGGGGGAGGCGTTCGACAAGGTGGGGCGATTGCTGGGTCTGCCGTATCCCGGGGGGCCGGCCATTCAGGAGGTGGCCTGTACCGGGGACCCGGAGAGCTTCCGGTTGCCGAGGGCCCTATTGGGTGAGGGTTATGATTTCAGCTTCAGCGGCCTGAAGACGGCCGTGCTTCGGGAGGCTCAAAAGCTGGGGATCGGAAGCGATCATGCCTCGACCAGGGCGGTTCCCAGAAAGGGCGGGGGCGGTCCGAAGTCCTCCTACTCGGGATCCTTTCCGGTGTCCGACCTGGCGGCGAGCTTTCAGGAAGCGGTGGTGGACGCCTTGGTCTCCAAGACCCAGTCGGCGGTGAGCGGTTCAGGGGTGCGGGCGGTGCTCCTTGCGGGTGGGGTGGCGTCCAATCTGCTCTTGAGAACTCGTATGGCCGCGGCTCTTACGGAGCAGGTGTATTTCCCGGAGCCGAAGTTCTGCACCGACAACGCTGCCATGATCGCTTCCGCCGGGCATTTCAGGCTCGAGGCCGGGCATCGCAGCGGTTGGGATCTGGACGTGGTCCCTGGCCTTGTCCTGGGGGGTCGCGGATGATGCGCGGGAGTCGATGATGGCCAATCGGGAGGAACTGAGGAAGCTCCCCAGTGTGGACCGGCTTAGTGGCCACCCGAAGGTGGTGGAGCTGCGCGATAGGTGGGAACGCGATCGCCTGAACCTGATCATTCGCCGGGTCCTGGAGGACGAGAGGAAGCTGATCGCCTCGGGCGCCTCTTGCCCTTCCGAGGAGGCGCTGGCTCAGAAGGTGGTCTGGGGGGCTGCCGGGTGGGAGGAGCCCTCGCTGAAGCCGGTGATAAACGCGACGGGCGTGATCTTGCACACCAATCTGGGTCGAGCACCCCTGAGCCCTGAGGCGATTCGAGCCATGGTGGGGGTTGGTTCGGGTTACAGCAACCTGGAGTTCATCCTGGAAGAGGGCCAGCGTGGATCCCGCTATGTACATGCCGAGGAACTCCTGTGTCGCATCACCGGGGCGGAGGCCGCTCTTGTGGTCAACAACAACGCTTCCGCCGTGCTCCTGGTCCTGGCTGGACTGGCCCATGGTAGGGAAGCCCTGATCTCCCGTGGCCATCTGGTGGAGATCGGGGGCGGGTTTCGACTGCCGGACGTGATGCGGCAGAGCGGCGCCCGGCTGGTGGAGGTTGGCACTACGAATCGAACTTACCTGCGTGACTATCAGGAGGCCATGTCCGAGGAGACGGCGATCATCTTGCACGTCCATCACAGCAATTTCCAGATGGCGGGCTTCGTCCATGAGACTCCCTTGCCCGATTTGGCTGCGCTGGCGCGGCGCCGCGACGCGAAGCTGGTGAACGACCTGGGGAGCGGCGCCCTGTTGGATACGGATCCCATGGGATTGGCACACGAGCCGACGGTCCAAGAGGGCCTGGCCGACGGATCAGATCTCGTTTGCTTCAGCGGCGACAAGCTGCTGGGAGGACCGCAGGCGGGCATAATCGTGGGCGACGCTCGATTGATCGGGCGACTCAAGGCGCATCCGCTCACCAGGGCGATCCGCGTCGATAAGCTGATCCTGGCCGGCCTGCAGGCTACCCTGATTCCCTACTTGAACGGGAGGGCGACGGAGAGGATTCCCGTCTGGCAGATGCTGGCATCGCCCATCGAGGAACTGGAGGCGCGGGCGGAACGATGGCGCGCCGAGCTGGAGGGGCAGGGAGCTCAGGTTGAAGTGGTCGATTCCCGCTCGACGGTGGGAGGTGGGTCCCTCCCCGGCCAAACCCTGCCCACCCGAGCCCTGTCCATCTCGGTTCCCGATCCCAGCGGATTGGCCCATCGTCTCAGGGTGGGCGAGGTCGCCGTGGTGGCGCGTGTCGAACACGATAAGCTGCTGTTGGACCCTCGAACCGTGCTCCCCCATCAGGAGGAGGACTTGCTTCGCGCCGTATCCGAGGCGCTGAAGGGCTAGATGCCTCGTCGAGCCCATGCTTGAGCGGTGGAACCTTTCTTCCCTCCTGAGCGTCTACGTTTTACGGTAACTTGGAATCGAGGTTAACGGTCTATGATGGGTGAGCGTTACGGGTCGAACGGGCCCCCCTCGTATCCGGAGTGGGACGACAGCCCATCGGGTCCGGGTGAGCCCGGGCGATCCTGGTGGTCGCACCTGCTCCGCGGGCTGGGCGTGTCCACCATCGTTCTGGCCGCCCTCATGCTTTTGACATTGGCGTCGGCTTCGGCGGCCTATGCATACTACGCGCTCACGCTTCCATCACCGACCGATCTCGGCAGCCGAAGCACCTTCATGAGCACCAAGGTCTACGATCGCCATGGCACCCTTCTGTACGAGATCTTCGATCCGAAAGCGGGGCGGCGCACCATGGTGCCCATCGAGCAGATTCCCCTCTATCTGCGGATGGCTGCCATCGCCACCGAGGACCAGAGCTTCTATTCCAATTCGGGCGTGGATCCCAAGGGGATCCTGCGAGCCATGTGGCAGAACATCCGAGGCCGCTCCATAGTCTCCGGCGCCAGCACCATCACGCAGCAGTTGGTCAAGAACGTCTACCTGGACCCCGAGGTTTCGATTTCGCGCAAGCTCAAAGAGGCTTTCCTGGCGGCGGAAATCACTAGGCGCTACTCCAAGGATCAGATCCTGGAGATGTATCTCAATGAGATCTACTACGGCAACCTGGCCTACGGCATCGAGGCGGCGGCGGAGACCTATTTCGGCAAGCGCGCCGAGGATCTTGACCTCGCGGAGTGCAGCTTGCTGGCTGGTCTGCCCCAGGCCCCCGCGCTCTACGATCCCTACGTGAACCTGGAGGACGCCAAGGCCCGACAGGCCACGGTGCTGGGGTTGATGGTGGGACAGGGGTTCATCGCGCCGGCCCAGGCCGAGGCCGCTTTGGCGGAGGAACTCCAGTTCATTCCACCCAAGATCGATATACGAGCCCCCCATTTCGTCATGTACGTGCGGGAGCTCTTGGAGCGACAGTATGGCCCGGAAGGCCTCTATCGGGGGGGCTTGCAGGTGTACACGACCCTCGACCTGGGATGGCAGGAGTTGGCTCAGGAGATCGCCACGGGCCACGTGCAGCGGCTGGCGGAGCACGACGTGGGCAACGCGGCCGTGGTTGCCATGGATCCGGCAACGGGGGAGATCCTGACCATGTTGGGGAGCGTGGACTTCTTCGATGAGGAGATCGATGGCCAGGTCAACGTGACCATCCGGCTTCGTCAGCCTGGTTCCTCCATCAAGCCCATCAACTACATCGCCGCCTTCGAGCGGGGCTGGACGCCGGCGACGATGATCATGGACGTCAAGGAGAACTTCTCCACGGATCCGGATCATCCCTACGAGCCGGAGAACTACGATGGGAAGGAACATGGGCCGGTTTCCCTGCGCCGGGCGCTGGCCTGTTCCTACAACATCCCGGCCGTCCGCACGCTGCAGTTCGTGACCGTGCCGGGCATGATCGAGGCGGCCGAGCGCATGGGCATCACCACCTTCACGGACCCTCAGCGCTACGGGTTGGCGCTGACGCTGGGAGGGGGCGAGGTGACCCTGCTGGAGATGAGCGGCGCCTACTCGGTGATGGCCAACGGGGGGCGCAAGGTCGATCCCGTGGCCATCCTGAAGGTCACGAATCACGAAGGGCGGACGCTGTACGAGCACCAATTCTCCCAGGGAAATCAGGTGATCGACCCCCAGCACGCCTATCTGATCACCGACATCCTGGCGGACAACGAGGCGCGGACGCCGGCCTTCGGACCCAACAGCGTTCTGAGACTCTCCCGGTCCGCCGCGGTCAAGACCGGGACGACCGACGATTGGAAGGACAATTGGACGATCGGGTACACTCCCGATCTGGTGGTGGGCGTTTGGGTGGGCAACAGCGACAACTCCCCCATGAAGCATGTCTCGGGAGTCACCGGCGCTGGCCCCATATGGCACGATTTCATGGAGGAGGCTCTTCGCGACGAGCCTCCCGGGGATTTCGTCCCGCCCTCCGGGCTGGAGACCGCGGAAGTATGCGCGCTTTCGGGGATGGCGCCCACCGACCTGTGTCCCGAGCGACGGCGGGAGATTTTCGCATCTGGCACCGTTCCCCAGGACGAGTGCTCCGTGCACGTGATGGTGCGATTCTGTCCGGTCACATCCCTGTGGGCGACCGAGTTCTGCCCGGAGGGGGGCGAAGAGGAACCCTTTGTGGTATTCCCCGAGAAGTTCAGGGAGTGGGCGGAGAAGGCCGGAATTCCGCAGCCGCCGCCGCGGTGCGATCTTCACACCTCGGCTTCGTGGGTGGAGATCACCTCGCCGTCGGAGGACGAGCACGTGAGGGGCGTGGTGCAGGTCATGGGCAGCGCCGTGGTCCCGGATTTCCAGCATTATGTGGTGGAATACGGCATAGGGCCTGATCCCATCGGATGGGGCTTGGTGGCGGGGGATCGAACGGCGCCCGTGGAGCAGGGCTCCCTGGCGGATTGGGACACCAGGGGCCTGTCGAATGGGGTGCACTCTTTGCGGGTGGTGGCCTACGACAATCATGGGAACGGCCGGGAGGGGCGAGTGCGCGTCGTCGTGGACAATTTCCAGTCGCCCACCCCGATCCCGACTCGGGCGCCCACGAAGACGCCTATGCCTCCGCCGACCGAGACTCCGAACCCTACCGATACGCCCGCTCCCACGGAGACCGCCCTGCCCACGGAGACGGCTAGCCCCACGACGACTCCCACCGAGATCGGCCTGGAATCTCCCACGCCCACACTCACGCAGTCGCCCACTCCGTCGGCGACGCCGGCGATCACGGCGACCATCTACGCCGATGAGTGGGGGACAGGCGAGGCCGGCGAGTAGTCGGCGGCGGGCGCTAGCGGATCAGGGGCAACTCGCATCCGCAGTTGGCGCAGCGGTTCCCGTCGAGGAGAGTTCGGGTACGGTAGCCCACACGGTGGATGGCCACCTCGCCACAGGAGGGGCAGCGCGTGTTCTCGGCGTCGTTGCCGGGAAGGTTGCCCGCGTAGATGTACTTGAGCCCCGCGCTCCTCCCGATCTCGATGGCTCGGTGGATGGTCTCTGGCGGTGTGGGCGCGACGTCCGCCATCTTGTAGCGGCCTATGAACCGGGAAACGTGCCAGGGGATGTCGGCGTCGATCCCGGTGATGAACTCGGCGATGTCTCGCAGCTCCTCGTCGCTATCGTTGTGCCCGGGGATGATCAGGGTGGTGAGCTCCACCCAGATGCCTCGCCGATGCATATCCTGAATCGAGTCGAGGACCGGCTGCAACCTGGCGCCGCAGCTCCTGCGATAGAACCGGTCCCGGAAGCTCTTGAGGTCGATATTGGCCGCATCCAGGTAGGGAGAGATCTCCTCGATGGCTTCCGGGGTCATGTACCCGTTGGTGACGAAAACGTTCTTCAGACCTTTCTGTTGGGCCAACTTGGAGGTGTCGTAGGCGTATTCGAAGAAGATGGTGGGCTCGGTGTAGGTGTAGGAGATGCTCT
>SDBU01001367.1_pt1 | contig 35142 bp, 56 predicted proteins | sample 2277071 | NCBI WGS metagenome assembly SDBU01 (sample SAMN10397929, study PRJNA504765) | marine sediment metagenome | isolation source: marine sediment core GS08_GC12, 126 cmbsf | place: Arctic Ocean: Gakkel Ridge, Loki's castle | collected 2008 | reverse complement strand
CCTCTGAAATAACCATCATTTGCTTCTATACTTCCATCCCCAAATAGTTTCCAACCAGCTTCACCAGTAATGAAATTAGCGGATTGTAAATAATTCTGTCCTGCTATTTCACCACTTAATAATCTACCGACACTAACTCTCTGCGAATCTGTTCCTAAATGCGAATGAGTTCCTGCATTCGCTGATGCTTTTACTTTATCCCACATTTCTTTTGGAAAAATACTCCTCCCAGTATTTTCTGTTAAAATTAGTTTTAATATGACATTTCTTACAAAGTGTAATTAAATTATCAGGACTACAATTCTTTTTATCGTAATCAATATGGTGAACATCAAAGGTAATATCTCCTTGTTGTATTCCACATAATCTACAAGTATATTTATCTCTTTCCCGAATACTCCTACGGAATGTCATTGTCCAATCAGAAGTATATGGTTCTTGAACACATCCACCTTTCCAATTTGGATTTTTATCACCAATTCTACTTTCACTTATTTTCACAATAGATTCTGGTTTGTGTTTTCTTCCCTTAAATAATTTATTTCCTTTTTGAAATCCAGCATTTTTATATTCTTTTGTCCAATCCTTTTTTCCTTTACACCAAGGAATAGTTCCCTTCTTAAAAGATGTTTTATTAGGTTTATTCCCTTTAGCAACTTGATTTCCTTTCTTAAAAGAATATGCTCCTTTTGGTTTTGTATGCCCTTTAATAAATGTCATATTAAAAAATCTCAATCCTCTTTATAACAGGCGAATTATTGCTGTCAGTATTCAACTCATAACGGAGTTGAGCCACTTTCGCCCTAAAAGTTAAATAAAGAACTTCGTGTTGATTAGTTGAATCTATCGTGCCTCCAGTTGACCAACTACCAGCCCCGTCTGCCTTATACTTCACAACCACCGAAGTATCATCTGCCATCGGTTCTGCGGTAATTGCTGTGCCTCTAACTAATTTCCTTTCACTGCTTATTGGTTTTATCGCAGCTATTTCATACTTCTGCGTTTCAAAATATCCCATTGAGTATTTGGCAGTAGTATCCAAAGCATCCATTCCATAGTTTGAGCCATCTTTCCAACTGGCTAAAAATCTGTTTGCCCCGCCAGTCATTATAGCACCTATCTCCACATCCGTATTGCCAGTAGAAATTGGGTGGCTCAAAGTCATAGCAAAAGGCATATCTTCTGTTTTTCTTCCAAACTCCCAGACACCGCCTAAAGCCGAACCAGACCCTATTGACATTCCTGCTAATATGTTGCCTCCATATTGAGCAACTGCTCCCGGATTAACATAAGCATAGTCGCCAGCATCAGTATAGATATTCGGCACTTGCTTGGCTATATCAAGAAAAGCGTTATTAAAAGCATAGACATTACCGCCTATGCCAGCGAAATCAAGAAGGATATTCTCCCAGCTAATCAAAGCATTCTGTCCGTGTTCTTCTAAATAGAATGATTGTTCTGGAAAAGTGGTTATCCCATCCCAAGTAAAAAGATAACTTTCAGCTTGGTCATAGATATTAGTTCCTTTCCAAACACCAATTACACATCTATCTCCATAAACATCTATTGATTTAATTCTACATCCAAGAGGTAAAGTTAAAGCTCTCTTTACAAAAACACCATCAGCATCCCTTGTAGCAATATACCTGCCTGCTCCAACTGTTAATTTACCAAGATAAATTGTTGCTGGATGCCAGAGAGTATCAGAATCAATTTCTTCACTCCCACTGGTTGAACCTACTAAAGCAGTATCTGTGCAATGCCACCTTTCTCCATTATAAACTATTAAGCCCTGTCCGCTTCCGCCAACATTTGAGTCCTTACTCCAAGTGCCTCCAATAGATTTTGATTTATAAAGATTACCAGCATCACCCAAAGCCCAGTATTTGTAAGTTGCTTCATTTTCATCCCTAACTATCCATTTAACTAAATCAGTAAAAACATCTGTTTCTTGAGTTAATTTCTGGCTAACTTGTAAAGTAGAAGTATCTCTGTGAATATCAAGCCCATAGAACATCTGCCCGCCATTCGTAACATTTTCTGTCGGGTCTGCTAAAATACCAGCAGAAAAATTTTCTATTGTGATGATTGGCTTTGGCATTCATTTAACCTTCATTAACTTCCTGTTTGCTTTTAAAAAACTTAACAGCAGCCACTAATAGTATATTGACTACTGGAACAGTCCAAGCAAACATTACTGAAAATTCTACATCTGGAAGTATACTTAACAAAGCAACCAGAACACCAGAACCACCAGCATAGAATACTACTTTCAAAATCTTGCCAATGTCTGGTTTACTAAGTGTATATCTTTTACTCATATTTTTAATCCTCTTTAATTTATATTTATTTTCCTAATTTTGCTAGTAAAAATATCCCTACTACCATAAATATTGTAATGAAACTCATTATGATAAATAATTGATAAGGTTCTAAGTTAAAAAATCTATCTATAAGTTTCATTTAAATAATATATATTTTTTATTGATTTGGTTGAATTGAAAATACTCCTGTCGCCTCTACTTGTGGATTACAATTAGTTGAACTGGCTACTCTCACTTCTGTTCCAGCTCCAATAACCCAACTTCCACCTGTCGGATTATAGCATTCCATTCCGTGTGGCAAATAAACGCTATCGGTGGTTGTGCAATGATCTTGTAAATCCATTTTCCAGACATCATCGACTGGCGGGTCGCAGGTGTCGGGGATAGAATAAGTGACCGTGAAATATGGGTCGTTACCTGTGCTAGCATATTCAGACCATCTTCCCCATAGATAACTGCAAGTTCCCCCTGCAAGCTCGTGGTCAGCCATATCGTGTCCCTCTCTTATTCCAAGACAACTCCATCCGGTCAAAGCACTTCCGCAGGTGCTGGCCTCTCCTGACCTTTTAATCCATCCTAATCCGGTAGCATTTAAAGTCCAAGTGTTCCTTCCTGTCCCTGCAGTGTCAAAATCCAACTGGTCGCTCCCCTCAACTGTTGGCTCATATTTAGCCCGACCACCTGTTTCATTGCCTGAATCATAACCGCAATCAACAAAATCAGCATTTCCCAAGATAGTATGGCTTGCCTGAAATGTTTCCACAACCGTCGCATAATTATATCCGTCAGAATCACTATTAGCTACAGTTTGAATATAGACACTTAATGTGGCCGAGATAATTGTCGCATTGCTGTCTATGGCTGAAGTATTAACTGGAAAAAATCCCCGATTATTAGCAAAAGGAGCTGTGCAACCACCAGCAAATATATCATCAGTATTATCATCATCATTATTATTCCCCACTGCCGCATCGTGAGAAGTTGACCAAGTGTTATCGCCGTAGCTAACAAAACCATCACCACTTCCTACATAAATCGGATCTCCACTTCCGGCCAAAGAATTTCTGGCGAAATAACCTCTAAGTTTCTCAAGCAAGGAAACTTTGGTCTGCTGCTCAAACGCTTCTATGGTCGTGGTGGCGTCATATTCTACTTTATACCATTCGCCGTCCTCTTGGTAAAAAGGAGGACTTCCTATTTGAAATATCGTTGTTTCCTGCTGGTAGCCGGTATTAAACACCCTATAATTTGCTCCCCTTTTGCTTACGTCTTCCAAAATGTCAGAGCCAAGTCCAGCCTCATCCACAAGGCCGTGTTTTTTTAATTCCTTGGCGGTCAATTCCTCCGATATTCTTTTTCTCTCAACCTTTACATCCGAGACATAGGCATAGGTGACAATGCCGTTTTCCTGTTCCTGATATAAAACCTTTCCTTTTAACCTTAAATACTCCTCAACTGGAATTACTTCACCATTCTCATCTGGAATTATAATCTCTCCAGCAGCCCAAATACCTCCTATGCCTAAAGCTGCTATAATTATCCATTTAGCTTTAGATTTAATCCAAATCCAAGCTCCACTAATTTTTTGTTTAATTTTATCAATCATAATTTTTAGAACTCACTACACGCTTGTATAGTAATATTGGGAGTAGTCGTATTTGTATCTTCACCAATACACATTTCTCCACCACCAAATCTTATCAAACTTTCAAATGAATGGTCATCCGTAGTAGTTGCAGCACCTTCAATCACAAATGTTGTTCCAATATGTCCTGACCCCTGCGTGAATAATCCTGTAGTAGATGAAGCAAAACCGCCAGTTTCTATATCCCCAAATCCTGAAGTAATTGTCCCTGAATCTAATGCTCCCACTGTAACTATTGCTGCGTTTCCAGCTATAACTGAATATGTACCACTAATATCATCTAAATCAAATGCACTTCCATTTAAGGTTATGTTAGTTCCACCTGTATAGGTATTGTTTGTGTAGTTAGAAGCGTGAATTGTCCCTACTGAATCTGCCGACCAATCCAAGTGTTCGTTGACTACAAAGTCAGAAAAGCTATCGTGTCCTGTTCCAATAACAGTTAAGTTGCCATCAATAGTTAATGCCCCGCCAATATGCGCTGAACCCTGTGTAAATAAACCTGCGGTGGTTGAGGCATTGCCAGTTACCAAAAGATTTGTTCCGTCAAAAGTTAAATTGCTTTCGCTGACAATCCCACTTGATCCGTCATCAGTAATAATTTCATTATTGCTTCCTGCCGGTGTTACTCCAGCCGGAGTTGTAGTTGCTATCAATTTTCCAGTAGGATCATACGCCGCAAATGCTCCGGCCGGATTGGCCAAATCTGGAAGTGTCAAAGTTCCCTCAATCAATCCATTAGTCCCAACGTGTAAAGCCCCTGATGTATTTAAAGCGGTGGATGAGGAAGTCCCTATGTTTGTTAGATCAAATCCTCCCCAATCTATATTTGCAGTAGGAGAGTTTCGTCCATCTAATCCTAAAAATATTGCATTAAAAGCGGTTGAAGGAACTCCAACCTCAACACGAGAAGCGGTTGCTCCCTGAACATAAATCGTCAGTTGGTTGGCGACTCCTGTTCCACCTACATTGGCATAAATCTTGACCAATAATCTATCGGTTAAAACAAAATCTAAATCCGCCAGTATGGTAGCGTGAACGCCAAAAGCGGCTTTGGATGTTACTAAATCAGAAAGTTCTGATGTTATTAAAATTGTTTCTGACTGCGAATCATCTCTTTGAACTATAGTATAATAGAATCTCACAGGGTCATTTCCGTCAGTCCTTTCGGCGTGAATATGTAAGGTAACCCGACCCGCTTCCATCGTAGCGAATGGGATTGTGCTTGAACCTATAGCGAAAGCGACTACAAACTGGTTGTCGGTGGCAGTAGTTAAAGACCCTGAAACAATATCGGCTTCATCATCACCTGAAATTACATCTTCCATTAAATATGTTAATTGGTCGTCTATATCTGAAGTTGTGGTTGTGAAGTCAAAATCAATGGCATTGCCTGGCTGGGTATCAACATATTCTTTAATGGCAAAATGAGATGGCTCGGTTGGGAATATACCAGAAAATTGAGCAGTAGTTGTGGCAGGATTGTTAAACAAAACATCGCCATCAAAAGTGGCAAGTCCAGTTATTCCGAGAGTTCCGCCAATAACCACATTTCCAGAAGCGTCAACGGTCATTTCTGTTCCGTTCGTTCCTACAGCAAAAGTTCCGTCAACTGTTAAAAGAGATTTTGGCGTAGTCGTCCCAATGCCGACGTTGCCGCTCTCTTTTATTATCAACTGGTCATTAAACGTCCCTCCAACCGTTGTGCCAAAAGATAATGCGTCTGTTGCAGATACCCATCTCATAAAGCCAAAGTCGCCACCAGATCCACTATCTCCAACCGACACAAAAGGGTCTCCATTGTTATCTAAAGTGAGTAAATCCCTTCCCCTGATTTGTCCTGAAACATCCAATAAATATACTGGACTCGTAGTTCCAATCCCCACTTTCCCGTTGAGGACTGTCAGGTCTTGGCCAATATACATTGAACCAGTTGTGGTGGCGTTGCCGTCTAAAGTAGTATTGCCTCCAATATGTAAATCACCTTGTCCCCAAATACCAGTTGTGCTTGAAGCGTATCCAGTCGTAACAAAATTACCAGAAGCGTCTATGGTTAATTTTGCTAAAGCAAATGAACCAGTTCCATCAACGACAGAGTTTCCTCCGATATGTATTGCTCCAGATGTATTGACAGAAGTTGATGAAGCAAATCCACCAACAGTTAAATCAGCCCCAATAGTTAATGCTGTTCCATCTTTATTTAAGTCACCACCGCTAATAACAAAATCTGAAGTGGTAGCATTACCATCTATAGTTACATTGCCTCCGAAATGACCATCTCCTTGAGTATTTAATCCAATAGTAGAAGAAGCATACCCGCTAAAATCAGCATTAATTGCTGTTAAATCATCAGCAAGAGTAAGTCCTCCGACAGTATCAAAATCAGTCCCGGCAACACCTATATTCTGAAGAACACTATCATTGAAATCAATATTTCCATCTGGTTCTAATATCATTCTATAAACATTACCAGTCATTAAACTCATCTTGTTCGCGCTAATCCAACCAATACCAGTGTCAGTATCTCCTGTAAATGTAATAACAGGATTAGTTGAAGGATCAACCACTAAAGGACTTTCAATTGTAATAGTAGCATTCAAATTGGTTATTGTAGCATTTTCTATTGTAGCGTCAGTAGCAGTAAAAGTAGTTATATTTCCAGTAGTGGCATCCAAATCAGTAAACCAACCCTTAGCAATTCTAAGAGCTGAAGAACCTATTTCCCAAGCAGAAGTTACCGGATGAATGGCATTATCAATTAAATGCCATACAGGGAAACCTCCCAATTGAGCATAGGCAAAAGTTCCAGCAAGTATACCAAAAAGTATGAGTGGTATGATAATATATTTTTTAGTCATATTGTATATCCTCTTTTTATGTCCAAGCCACGATGATCGCGTAGCCACCGCCTGTCGGCGATTGAAAATATAAGGTTAAAGCACTGGCATCCACGCTTTCTTCTTGATAAAAACCGCCAGCTGGAATTGGAATATAAGTAGTGCTTGACGCACCTTCCGCAAAAGCCACTCTTAAGGCAGCTCCGTGAATACCTGTCTTAGCCGAATTAACAGCATAAATCCTAAATCTCTTAGTATTAGTAGGCAATGCCTGCGAATACTCTGTATCAGCAATAGTAAATACAATATTATAAATTGTTGGTGTGGTGGGAGAAACCGGAAGTTCCTGCCCGCCAGTTCCGCAAATAGATTGCGGATGTTTGACAAAGCTTTCTACAGCCATATTTTTGAATCCTCATTATTCACTGAATGGAAGATAGGAAGTTAGAAAAACAATTTATGGGAGGATTAAACCACATATTTCAATTCTGCATTCCTATCCTCCATTCAAATATCAAGCGCTTGATTCAATTTGTTTATTCCTTCTTTTCTTCTGCTTCTTCCTTCTCTTTCTCTTCGCCTTCTTGTTTTTCTTCTTCATCTTTCTTTTTTTCTTCTTCCTCTTTAACTTTTTCCTCAGCTTCCCTTTCAGCTTTTTTCTTCTCTTTCGCTATTCTTGCCTTATCAAGATTTGCTATCCGTATCTCTTTAAGTTTCTCCGCTTTTTCCTCTTTGTCTTCCAAAGCGTCAGCACTCTGTGTCTTATCTTCTATCGCAGGCGCTGCTTGGTCAGCTTTCGGCATTTCTTTTAATGCCTGAAAAGTTGCCTTTTTGCCAGTTAACAAAGCCATCATCATTTTCTGTAAATCTGAAGTCGGCACTGCCTTAGCCACATCAGGCGCAATTTGCCCGATTGCTTCTTTCTGTATCTTAATCTCCCATTTATTCTTAACAATATATTTAGACAAATGCTTTGCCAAATGATAAGCCAAAAACTCTGGAAACTCTTTTGACTTTCCAGCAGGGATAACATAAGAGTCGCCATCGTAATATCCGGTAAAATCCTCATCCATCGGATTATAGACAGCTTTTGATTCTAAACCAGTATTCGGTGATTTAGGAACATTTTTAATATCTATAACATCAGCCATAATAATATCCTTTTATTAAATTGAATTAAATACGACCTTTAGAGAGGGGTCAAGGATACCCCTCTAAAAAGCCATATTAGAGTTCATTCACTGTCAACCAAGTAGCAACTGTATTGTTAGCATCTATATCATCAGCAACTGCTATTCCAAGCGGAACAGAAACCGCTGAAGCTCCAACAGCTTCATATTCAGCGACTCCATCAGTAGAAGCGTGAAGAAGAACACCACAACCAAAAACAAAATCATTACCACCATCAGTTTTAACTACTGAATGATAACCACCTGTTTGAATCCAACCATAATACTCAGCTGTAATCGTGCCAATACCAACTCCTGCTGGCATATTTTCTTCAATATCACCATTACTAACATCCAAACTTGCTACCTGCCTTAAAATATCGCTGAAACCTAAAGCAGTTCCATTAGCAACAGTAGTATCTGCAGCCGCCTGCATATACCGATATGTCTTAAAGCAAGCATCAGTGGTATTCCACTCTTTGCGAAGAATACCCAATTCCTCTTTAGCAACGGAATCGTTCGCAGTAAGTGGAGTTTTCCATAAATGTTTTGAAGCCATAGACCCTTATATGAGCGTTCGCAATCCTCAAACGAAAACCCTTTATTAAGCTGGCTCGCCCCGACCATTTAATTTGACGAGTCGTCTAACTTAATTCCTAATTTTTCAATAAGAGTAACAATATGACCATCAGAAATGGTAAATTGTTTCTCCTTATTTTTAGCAACAATCGCTTCCTCTATCAGTTTTACTTGATCTTCATTCAATTCAACCTCTACTCCTTTATCCTTCTTAGGATTCCAAGTTATAGAATTAGTAACTGTATCAATTTTCCAATCAACCGCTTTTCTTTCTCCCTCACTGATTGCCGTTTTCTCAATTATCTTTTGGGCTGTTGATAACATACTCAAGGACAACCCACCACTCTGATAGATTGCGTTGAAAAGATTACCCAAACCAACCCTTTCACCAATCATTAAATTTATTTTTTTCATTTTATAATCCTCAATTGAATCCCTTATAGAGCCGACAAGGATTCGGCTCTAAAGAAATTCAATCAGGTAAGTTATTAAGCAGCAATTTCTTTGGCAATAATAAACCACGCACTTCCATTACAAACAATTGTAAGAGTATCGTATTGCGCATCAACTTCAGTATTGGTTTCAGAACCATCAATAAGTTCTGAACCATCAGCGTCAATTGTCAAAGCATTAGAAGCTGAATCTGTTTTCTTGAATGTATACCACAATCCACTATTTCCAGAAACAGCAGGCAATGTAGCTGTCCAACCTGAAGCAGTCGTAACAGTAATAATCCCACCTTCCGCTTCTGTTAAAGTAGCAGTGGTAGTTTTAGCCGTTACAGTCGGAGCTGAACCAATAATGTTAGTTAAACCAGTTCCTGAAGGAGTAATGGTAATATCACCATTTGAACCATCTGTCAAAACAATCGTAGGTTCGGAAGCGCCATTATCACCAGTAGTAAGTTCCAAATCATCAGCACCAGCAGAAGTTATGATTGCAGCAGCAGAGTCATCACCAACAATAATTCCGTTAATATCACTATCCAATTTCAATTGCTGTGTTTCTGTTCCAGCTCGGCAAACATAGAAAATCATATCACCATCTTCTGAAGCAGCAGCCGAATCAGCAGCTACCACATCAATTCTGGCATAATTATTATCAGCCGGAGTTCCAGCGTCATCTTCACCACTAAACTGAATTCTACCAATAACATCAGCATCTGCCTGACTTCCGCCCTGATGGTCTAACTTCAAAATTACACCAGTTGTTCCAGCTTCCGTTGACTCCAGATGAAGAATACCATTAGCAGCAGCGCCAGAAGTAGTAATCTTTAATGGAGCGCCAGTTCCTTCGTGCTGAATAATAACACCAATTGCGTTATTACTGGTTGACCCTCCAGTAGAATCAAAATCAGCCAAATAACCAGTAGCCGCAGCAGGATCTCCACTATGAGTAACTCTTAATACAGCACCTCCAGCAGCAGTAGCACCGCTTGTGGTAACTTCCAATGCAGCTTTATTATTAGCTTTTGCGCCTGAACTGGTAATCAATACATCTGAAACAGTCGTGCAAGCAGAAATAATGTTCAAAGTTTCTCCACCAGTAGCCACGCCTGTAAATCTAACTAAATCACCTGTTGCAGCAGCTCCAGCCGCGCCAGCTTTGATAACTTCCAAAGTGCAAACCGTATCAGCTAATGTTGCCTGTGTTTGAGTAGCAGTATGAAGAACCTGCAAAACAGAACCTTGAGCCGTATAAGTAGCAGCGCTTTTATTGTTTATATCAGTTCTTGAAAGAAGCAGCATATCATAGCTTTCTGTTCTCGTAGCACCAGTTTCTTCCAAACTTGAAGTAATTGAACAAAGATTTCCACTTTGAGCAGCCAGAGTTCCTGATTCAGTATTAACAATCTTTAACAACTCGCCCGAAGTTAAATCCTCGCCAGCTTGGTCAATAAATAGAGCATCACCTGAAGTCAAAGCATCAACTGACATTGTGAAGACATCAACAGTCGTTGCAGCATCATTGGAAATAACAAATGAAGTAGTGCCAGCAAGAATAGAAGTAATAATAGTAGCGCCATCATCTCCTACAGTAAAGGTAGCAACTCCGTCATCTCCACATTCAATATAGTAACCACTCGTCAAACTATTTCCACCATTATCAATTGATAAAGCAGAACCTTCTGTTATAGCATCTGCTCTAATGTAAAGTCCTTGTCCAGTAGTCAAGGCAGAAAAAATCATATCTACACAACCAGCATCAGAACTCGCGTTACCAACAGTATCAGCGCCATCATTGGTTACACTCAAAGAAGCAGCATTGTCATCATCAGTCAAAGTAACTGAACCTTCACTTAATACAACATCACCAGCGGTGATATTCAATACGCCTGTTCCAGCAGCTCCAGCAATAGTAGTAGCTCCATATCTCTGAATCTTAAATACTGAAGTGCCACTAAGAGTAAGATTTAAGTAACCACCATCACTTGCAAAATTTCCTTCATTAGATGAAGTAACATAAAATGCAGCACCAGTAGTTAAAGCATTAGCAGTAATCTCAATGGGATTACCACCAGTAGCAGACGAGGCAATGTTTATTACCGGAGTAGCTGAATCTGATTCTGTAATTGAAAGGTGTCCATCATCAATCAAAACATCCCCATCAGTAATTACAAATACATCACTATCCGCACTACCAGTAATGGTAATGCTTGCTGTAGCGGTAACCGCACCTGTTAAGATTACAGTTTCGTCAACAGTCAAAGTCCCAGCCAATGTGGTTGCTGTTCCACTTAAACCAATCGTCAATGCGCCATCGGCAACATTAATTGACCCAGTAGAACCCAATTCAAGAATACCCGTGCTGCCTGATGATTTAATTGTCCACGAATCAGTGTTAGCCGATATGTCATATCCTGTGCTACTTTGGGTAAGTTTAAGACAATCGCCAGTCCCATCTGCAGTAAGCACGAATGTATCATTACTTGCGTGCGTTCCAGCAAAAGTCAAGCTCGCACCAGCCATATTAAGATTCGTATCAGCAGCATATAATGTTTCCCAAGCAGCAATATTGATTGTGCCGGATGACAGCATATCTACAAAATTACTTCCATTATATCCATAAATAGTGCTTCCATCACAGTATATCCGCCCTACAGCTAAATCTCCATCAGAAGGAAGAGTTTTGGTTTCTAACTGAATTTGGTCAAGATCTACAATCCCAGTATTATGCGCCTTAATCGGAGGAACATATTCTTTTAAATTCTTTAAAGCCATTTGTCTAAATCCTCTAAAGATAGGGTTAACTCTGGATTAGTCCGACCTTTATATCTAACCCCCAAGCCCCTTTTACGGATAAGGAGGAGAACCCTATCAATCCAATTTACTAAATTTTTATGGTTACAAGAAAAACCATACCTTAGGTAATACCACGAATAACGCCATTTCTGCGAGGTTGCGTGCAAATCACATTACCATACCAGAGAATATATCCAACTTCACCATCTTGGTCAGTCGGTTCTCGCATCTTGGTAACTGTGAAACCCATTTTGTCAGTCGGATACATAGGATGCGATAAAGTAACAACATCCCAGTATTTTTCGTTCAGGTAATACATATAACCATCTGTGCAGTATTCGTCAGCGATAAGCGGAGTGCCTCTAAACAGCATTGACTTAAAACCACCATCAATCAATGGATACCCTGCGGAAGCGAACTGAAAACGAACTTGCGGTTGAAGCAATGCTTCGTAAGCTGACCATTCTGATTCGTGAGTAACCATCAAAGTCGGAGAATTAGTCCCCGATGTAACAGCATCATAAGTCGTTGCCATTAATGCCAGAGATAGTGTGCCACCAGAAGCAGTATAATCACCTTTCCACCAAGTATAATTACCTCTGTTAATGCCGCCATAAGTGGCTACATTATTAGAGTCATCACAACCATCAACTAAAGATTCAATCGTATCGCCAGTTTGAGCAGTATAGAGAGCCGTGCCAAACCTATCCTCAATTGTTTTCCGCGAATCATTCATATCTTCAGCAAGCATATCGAAAACTTTTTCTTGTCCTCCATTCTTAGCAATATCAATGTTAGAAACAACAATTGGCTGGTGGCACTGTCTCCAATTCCAATAAGCTCTGGTTCGAGTCTGCTCTTGAGCCGTGTCAAGAGTATCAAGCCCAGTATACCAGCCGCCTTGTGTGGAATTGGCATAACGAACAACCTTTTCAATTCTGATACCGCCGTCTTTTCGTGAGGCTTTCTTAAAAAGCCGTGAAAATACTGGCATATCCTTAACAATCTGGTCTTCAATTCCCGGAAGAATTTTCTCCCGCGTTATCGCAGTTAAATTATCCCAATCAACTACAGCCATTATATTTAATCCTCATTATTTTTTACCGATGCCGAGTTCTTTTTTCCCATCCTGCATTAACTCTGATAGAGATTTATCTTTGTCCTTTTCAGGATCGTATGGTTTAAGACCTCCTTCTGACGGAGATCCATCACGACCTCCAGTCCCGCCTGCTTCTTCCTTTTTCTTCCGTTCTTCCTCCTGTAATTCCTCTTTGGTCTTGCCGCTATCCTTTATTCTTTTAAGAATTCTGGCAGCCGCCTTCAAGGAAATAGGATCGCCTTCGTCTTCTGAATACTCAATAGCAGCTTCTAATATCTCTTTTTCTGTAAATTCAGGATACTCCGTTTTTAGCTCAACTAATTGCTCTTTAATCTTGTTATCCCGTTCTGTGCTTTCTTCCTTTTCTGCTTTTTTTATCTCAGTTCTAAGATAATTAACCCATTCTTTTTGATTGACTTTACTACCTTCTTCTTTATTACCTCCACCTTTCTCCAATGCTTCTATTTTCTTATTAGCTGCTGTTAAATCAGCTTTATCCTTTTGACGAGCTGACATTAAACCATCAAACCTCTCTTTAGTATATTCTTCTTTGGGAGAACCATCGGCATTTTTTTGACCTTTATTCTCTACTGGTGGGTCGCCAGATGGATTTGGGCTTCCTCCTGCTGGAGGAGAGTCCGAATTTGGTTCTGTCATAAAACTTTCTTTTTCGGAACGAGCTTGGCTAAAAAAGATGAGTCAAACTTTTCCAAAAAAGTTGAGATTATTTATACGACCTTTATTTATTTTTTAAATGTCTTTTGTAATCGATTTTTCTTAACTTCTTTTTTTGGTGAGATGGTGTCCAGCCGGTAGCCCGAAGCCCGCCATAAACATATTTATTAAATCTCTCACCAGTAAATCCTTTTTTGCGGGCTTGCCTTTTTAATTTTGCCTCTAACTCTTTAGGCATATTATTGAGCTGCAGCTGTCCCTCCTTTAGCCGCAGCTTCCGCAGCAGCCGCTTCAGCCGCCGCCTTTTGCGTCTCAACTATCCTGTCGTAAATCTTCTTCGGGTTCGGATAATCCATTAGTTCAAGATAGGTTAATAAATCCAATGCCCCTGCCGCAAAATCTGCTTTGTATTCATTCCTCTGCAACTCTTTAGCCACAGGCATTGTTGAACCTACTTTAATTTGAACTGACAGATTATCTGGAATATCATCTCGGCTAAGATATTCACCAACTCTTTCGGCTGAAAGCTGGTTTAATTTGCTGATATAATGCGGCTGGTCATAAAACAATTTCATTAACTGAACCCAGCCATTAAGCAATTTAGTCATTGCCACTTCCGAATTCCGCATCAGCAAGCGGACTGGAGTAACATCTGTTTGCCTTAACATTTGAGTTTCTGCTTTAGTCATTCTCTTGCTCGGCACAGCTCCTCTGGAAATATCGTGATGTCCTGCCGTATCATCAAACTTTTGTTCCGAATGAAGCATATCGTCAAAGGTAGCTGCTGGCGGAGCTGATGGTGGTTCTGTCCTGTATTTATCGGGATGAACCCTAATTTTCAAACCCGGCTGGGAAGTTATCTTGCGAACTTCAGTCTCTGGCACGGATGGATCAATAATCTTCTGCGGATTGCCAGTCCCATCAATAATATCCTGAATCTGACATTTTCTCTTATTGATAGCCATATTCAATGGCATAAGCTGTTTCATTAAAGAACGGGATTCAAACTCGCAGCTTAAATGATAACCTTTGAAATGAACAATCGGCTTCTCAGGTTTTTTGAGATGATTCTTAACCGGTTTCCAACCCTGAGGTATTTTGTCCCCAAACCTTTTTTGCATTTCCTCTGTCTGTGTTTTCGGACTCCTCCACTCCCAGAAAGGATTTCGTATTTTTTCTAAAATTACATCACCCGACTTAACAATCCGAATATCATCTTCAAAATAGTAATAAACAACAGCCAGATTCTCCCTCTCGCTTTTCTCAACAGGAGTCGCAGACACTTCACCCGGTTTTGTTTCATCCTGAGTTTTTACAAACTTAATTTTATCAATTAACTCCTTCTTATACTTATCACTCAAAAACTTTCTGCTTCTCTTTTTTTCAACAATAATATATTCGGCATTCTCAATAGAAATAGCGCCGGGAGAACGAAGCAATTCTGTTGGCTTAATCGCTTCAAAATCAACATCATCATCTTCAGTATTCCAGAAATACATCCCGTAGCCGTCATCATAGATATATCGGTCATAATAAATCTCTGTCATAACAGTTGGAATAAATCTATCATCCCAAATATCATCCAGCCGGCTTTCCACCATTTCTGCCTGCTTAATCAATAATTCCTTTGTTTCATCCGGAGTCTTTGGATTCATTATCGGCACTAATACTGGACTTGGCTTATTGTCTGTTTCAAATGCGACCAAAGAACGAAAAGTAGAAAATACTTTATTAATAACTATATCCGCCTTATAAGTCGGAATAGATACTTGAGCCACTTGCCAATGATCGCCGTCAAAGAACTTTAGACTATCCTGCCACTTAGGCAACTTCGGTTTCCTAATCTGTTCTGCTTCATCAATTCTCAACTGTATTTTTTTATTCAATACTTTATCAGAATCTTTTATACTTACCACTTTCTTCGCTTCAAAATCTTCACCAATTTCACCTTTAAGAATGTCTTTTATTTTTTCTATAATAGCCATTTATTTATTCCTTATCCTCTAATATTTGTTTCAGACGGAATTTCATTTGGCTGAATCTCCCTAAATCCAATATCAGGAATAGCGCCTTTTGGTGTCCAATGAATAATTGGCTCTATTAAGACATTATCAGTTTTAATTATCTCCTTGACAAAATCGTTATATTTCTGCCTAACTCTATCCATCTTTTTATCTAAATCTTTTTCGCCTCTTGGTGTCCAAAATCTTCTCGCCATTATACTTGCCCTTTCATATGCGGATATTTATCAAAAAATTGTTTTCGGTCTTTGCCTATTGGCTGAAGAAAATCGCCTCTTTTAACCATTTCCCTGTGCTTTTGGTCTTCTATGACAACCCTCTCCTCGCCAGTTTTCGTATTAACCATAACCCTTTTGTATCCGTCAGAAGATTTATATTTTTCTTTCCATTTTTCTTTAGCCATTTTTCACTACCTCCTTTACATCTATCGTTTCCGCCTTATCCAATTCTTTCCTTGCTTCTGCCCTTTCCAGAGCAACTTCGTCAGTAGCAACAACAAGAGAACTTTTATCCTCTTTTTTCTTTTTCTTCTTAATTTTTACTTTCAGTTCCTTTCCGATTATTTCTATCTTTTCATTAACATCTCCAAACCTTCCAAGATAGAAACCGAACAGGACTGCTAATAGAATTATAATATTATCCATATATTTAAAGTTCAAGCCAGTGCGGACTTCTCTCCTCTGTAAGAAAATCCTCAATATGTAAAATCTCTTTTTTATCTGCTTCCTCCGCACCGCCTATTATTAAATTAGTGTCCATTGGCTTGCCCGGCTCAACCTGCCAATAAGCCAATGTTATCGCTATGATTGAATCATCGTGGAAACCAACCTCTGCTCCCATCCCGCTTCTGCCAACCAAGTCCGAATAGACAAATGTTTTCATTTCCGCAACAACTATCGGGTCTCTGATGATAGCCCACACTTTGCCTTTATCAACCCTGATGACTTTCTGAAAATGACCGATAAGCAATGGCTTGGAGGCAACTGTTGTCCGCCAGCCCAGACGCTTGGTCATTGTCTTGGACTGGTGGTCAAACTCCTCGCGCTGATAGATATTCGGATAAGCAAGGTCTTTTAACTTTGTTAAAGTTGCCAGACCGATTCCGTTTATCTCCAGCACCACCCTCGCATCGTTATAAGTCCTTCCCAGCAAATCAACTTTGAAAGCCAGTAAGTCAGGAGCAATTCTTTTTCTGAAGCTGGCGACTTCCGCGCCAGTATTTTTGTTAATGCACTTGATGACTGAAAAATCTTTAGCGCCTTCTGATGGATCAACACCAACCTGATATTCTTCCCCAGATTTAACATTTTCATAAATTTCAATATCTTCAATAAAGCGAATGGGCTTTTTAAGATTCCCTTCCTGCGCCTTGATAAACTCAATCGGGAACACGGCTTTTTCTGACAATAGGGATTCATCCCATATCCCATAAACAAATTGTCTAATCCAATTCTCTGAATGACTCATTAAATCTTCAATATAGTCCTTAGGCAAATGCTTTTCATTATCCAATGTTGAACCTTCAATTAGTTCAAACTTGCCCGGAACTCTTGTCTGAACAAATTTCTTAAAGAGCCAAGTCAATGCTGGATTGGTAGTAGCCATACCTTGCCTAACACCCGGATTACCATCATAATCTCTTACATCCCTACGCAGCCGAGCGCCCAATTCATCAAAAATCAATTCCCCAATTTCCTCTGCTTGCTCTAAGGCGAAGAATCCCAAGTTCATTGAACGAACTTCCTCTTTCCTGACATCCTTGAGTCCCCGAAAAATCAGAGTTGAATTATTATAAAAAGTGACGCGCTTCTCCTGTTTGTTCCGACTCTTAATCCAGCCCTCCGGACATAAGTCAAAAAAATCTTTTTCAGTTGAATCTCGCAGGTCAGAATAATTGTATCTACCTATCAGCCCGTAATTATCCTTATAGGATAACATTAAATCAAAGATTTTCAAAATAAGTATAAGGGATTTACCGCAACCGAATCCACCCGAATAACAAATATATTTCTTGACGCTTTTAAGAAAACGCTCCTGCTTCGGACTCAATTCATATTTAAAAAAAACATCACCCCTATGATTTGAAACCTCAATCGTTAATGGGGTGACTGGTATCCTCTTTCTTGGCATCTTTTTTTCCTTCTTTAAAGCTTTTATTTGTTTCCTCCGCAATCTCCGGTCTGTCTATTCTTCCTACTTGAGGCATTCCTCCCTTAAAAATCATTCTCGGCATAACCTCCAACCGCTCAGTGGGGTCACCTTTTAACAATTGGATTTTATCGGTTAGGATTCCCAGAGCAACTGCCCCTTTTGTATAAGGCATTCCTCTCGCTTTTTCCGCACTCATTGAATCAAGAACATCATCCCGTTTCTGTTCCATCTGCTTGATAATATCAATCTTGAGGTCGGGATTCTTTTGAAGATAGTCATTAACAGTCCTTATTGCTGTGCCTTCATTATCACTCTGCCCGCCTGCTTTCTTATAAGCATCAACTTTAGAATAATTTTGAGCTAATGCTTTAGCTAAAATCTTCTCATCTATTTTCGTTTGCGGCTTTGGAGTTTCCATATCTGATAATAAGCATAATTTAAAAAGGTTGTCAAGAGGAAGTTTATCCACAGATTACCCTCTTGACATTACTTTCAGAATAAAATAGAATAGAACAATGTTCAGAGTTATCAGACAACTAAATAGAAATCACCGTCAAAGTGCGTTTCTATTCTCACTGATTTCTTTGAACAGTTTCTCTGAACAGAAGTGAAAGCCACCTTATTTATTTGGGGTGGTTTTTACTTCACCAATATTTAGAATAAATTAACTTTCCTACGGGGATTTTGTCCCCCCATAGTGACAACGGGGAGAATGATAGTGTAACGGTAACACGGATTAATTATCTAATATGGGTTCGAATCCCATTCATTCTCGTTCCCGTAGGGTAGTTAATTAAAATAAAAAAACCCCGTTTCAAAGAGTTTTTTTATTACTTACCAATACTGGCGGGAAATAGTAGGCGAACCTAACAGCTACCCGCCGGATGCCAATTAAATGTTAGGATATATGGGGAAACTTCATCGATATTTATGCCGAATTAAGCAAACCATATATCGCTTGGATCGTTAAGCAGAAGAGTAAACTGGGCGATTCAAGGATTAGCGTTAGACCCGTGTCGGGAATCTAACGACAGTCAGTTTTAAGCATCACCGAGAGAAAACGGATTTATGATGCCTCTGCACAAGTTGTCACAGTTTTTTTTGAAAATCGCCGAATTTATTTTTAAAAAGAACAATCCAGACGGCTTTGGGGAATCTTATCTCCATTTATCCGAATTAAGCAAGAAAAGAGAAATGGCATAATACTATGCTATTTTTTATTATGATACTATATTAAAAAAGGGTTGTCAAGGTATTACACTGTGGATAACTAAAAAAGTCAAGATTAAGCATATCGTATTAGAATGAATAGGTATAGTATGTATATTACTATTAGTATAATAACATATTTTAATTTTAATTTAAATATATTCATATAGTTATTATAATATATAGTATATATATGTCAAGTTCTTTTTAATTTTTTTTTAATATAAAGCCCTTTTTGTATTTTTGGTAACTACAGGAGCTATAAATTTCCTCTATACATTTTCAATGGGGGCTTTTTATATGGGTATTTCTATTTTCTTTACTTATTCCTATGTATATGGTATTATATTAAAATATATCTACGCGTGGGGCTTGACAAATCTTTGGTTTTCCTTTTTAATAAGGGGATATGTTTGAAGGCGTGGATTCTCTAATCTCTGATCTCATATAATCATAATCCCATACATAACTAATTAAGTCAAGCACTATCTACAATCATTAAAATATAACTTATCCACAGCCAGTCAATTTTAGGTGGCTTGGTTATGCCAGTTTCTTGGGCTTGACACTTATTATGCTAATATGATAAGATAAGGCAAGAGAGAATAAAAAGCACTTTGACAAGTCCGGACAATAATAAGGCGATCTTATGCCTTGACATTGAGCCGGATTTTCTTTTTAATGCTATAAGCCGGCTGACTTGCGCGCTGATGTATAAATTAAGTTGGCATCTGACGGCAAGCTGGCCGGCTATTCTCTTAATAGCGCTGATTATGGCAAGTGGTTAGTTCTTTATAACAATGAAAAAACAAAAAAACTTGAAGCCGTTTTTAGTCAAGTTTATCAACAATGAGCATTGGAGTTTTGGCCCGTCTAATTACTCAACAATGGCGGACTACCAAAAGGACAGGCGCGTTATGGAAAAGGATCGGGGAAAATGCTTTGAATTACTGGCTGAAATTGACATAATAAGAGAGGACATAGCCGTTGAGATACTGACTTGGGCATTCTCGGGCCGCTTGGAGTGGGACAAAAAAGAGTTTTCTTATTGCCCGGGCCAGTTATATGACATTGAAGTATTGTTATCGGTCAGGGTATTCCTTGAGGAATACAAGAAGAGAAGTCCGGGGATGATATTGAATAGGGATATTAAGATGATGATTGACTGGGAAAGATTTATTGAAGTATTGACAAGATTAGGCGAACATCCGGACGGAAACATTAAGCGCCACGCCAAAGGACTAAAAAATGAGCTTCCCTATAATTAAGAGGGATAGTCCCTCAAAATAACTGCCTTAATTACTCGCTGGCATTAGTCAGCCACTTATTAAGCCCGTTGGTATCTAATAGCTTGCTATATCTACGGGTTTTTTAGTTAGTTTGTTCTCTACTTCAGCCATTGAACTGGTTGGCGCGCGCCATAAGTCCTTGTTGATTTCCTGTATCAATGGCTAAAATAGGGAGTAAAAAAATGAACAAATATCATAAAGGTTATATCCAAATACAACAAGAGAAAAAGAAGCAAGAGATTAGACAGACCTTGCGATTAGCCGGTGTTATTATCTTAATGATAATAGCCGGCTTTTTAGCGCTGGATTTTTAATATGAAAAAATGGGAATTAGAACAAATGAGAAAATTAAACATTGTCTATATGAAAACAGGTCAATTTCACGCTTTGCCTTATGGCAAATCAAAAGATGTAAAAATGACGGAATTACAAATGGCACAGGCACTTTTAGGATATTCTATGTATAAAACAAGAAAGATTGTCAGGGAATATCTGGAATTACTGGACAAAAATTGTAAGTATAACTCTTAATAAAACTATGGGATTAGATTACTGGGGAGATATAGAACAAAATAACAGGCAAGCAGTTAAAAAACAGGCGCGTAAAAGATTTGGTAGGCGCGCTTGGGTTTTCTTCTTTGGATTTGTCAGTGGTTATTTATTAAAAATACTAATTGATATTATTTGGTTATCAAAATGATGATAGTAAAATATATTAAAGTGGAATACAACAATAATAGGGGTAAGCGGACTATTCCACAAAAAGAATTGATTGAAATAGCCGGAAAATTGTTAAAGATAGAAGATAGATATAAAGGCATAGCGATCTTGAGCCGGCATAATCTTGACTGGCTACATAGTAAAACAGAGGGCTTTAAGGTCGGAAATGTAGTACTTAATCAATTTGTATCATTTGGCAAGGAATAAAATTATGGATAAAAAAACTTATGAGGCATTAAAACAATTATTAGCAGTATGGCGTAAACATATGTCTACCGATATTGCTATAAAGAATGATAAGGATTATAAACAAGTTGAAACTTGGATTGATGAGGTTGCTAAAGAGTATGAGGAAAGTTTTGGTCAATGTGATAATCAAGAGTGTCAGAAGGTCAATGATACTAAACTTTCAACAGTTAGAATGAATAAGGATTTTGGTGGCGATACTGCTTTATGGTGTAATGAATGTATTGCCAGAGATTTTGAAATGTTAGAAGAAGACGAATAATTTACTATTAAAAAAATGAAATACAATGAACTAATACAATTAAAAAAGGACTTGAAAATTGCTGGTAAAATTGCTAAAAATAGCGTTGGTTATAGTAATAGGGATAGACCAGAATTAGAATGGATTAAACTAACTTTTAGCAAAGGTAATTTAATGATAGAAGCAACAGATACTTTAAGATTATTCAAAAAGAAATACAAAGAATATGGTTCTGATACTAAAAAAAATAAAGTGGCTTTTATCCATTGTAATTTAATAAATGAGTATGTTGATAGAGATTTTGATGAGAAGTATCTAAAAGCAAAAACTGAAATGAAATATCCTGATACAAGTATTATTAAAATACCTAAAAAAATGGATTTGTCAGTTAAAAAGGGTGATTTGTTGCCGGTAATAGAGGCGTTTAGAAAATTAGATGATCCGATAATAGAGTTTCGCGCCAAGCCAAAAGGCAAATTGACTATATTTAATAAGATACTAAAAGCCAGATTAGAGGCAGATATTAGAAAATATCATCATTTTACTCTTAATGCTACTTTACTGATAGATTTAATTCAAAGTGGATATAATGGAACTGATTTAATAGGATTTGGAGTAAATGGAGGCGAAAAACCTATCAATGTAAATGGTAGTGCGATAATGCCTGTTAGATTAGAACCAAAATAGTAAGCGGTGCTGTCCGCCGTGATGATGAAAAAATGGGCTTTAGCAGAGTTCTGTCAAAAGTTTATTGAGATTGGCGGTGATATTAGTGATAGATTTTAATCCGGACATTTCTTAAATTGACAAAAGAAACTGCCAGTCCGGTTATCCTATCTCATTTTATTACTTAATTTTTCTTTTCAAACAATTGATACTGCTGATGTTGATGGTTAAACCATCTATGAGCAACCTGAATAGGAAGTGGCTGTTGGAAAGACAACGGACAACGGGGAAAGACCCGTCAAGATGACCTACTTGTAAAAACAAATCCTTAAAATAGCCGGATAAGTCATTGAGAGAAAAAATAGTTTTCTTTTTTGGTGGTTTTTTTGGCTATTATCGGTTGTAGATTTATCCGGCTATTTATTTAATTTTATGAAAAAAGAAGAAATAATAATAAAACAACTTGAAAAATATAAAGATGAGCAAGAAAATAGATTAAAGAGAAGAAATCCATCCTATATACAAATTGAAAAGGAATGTGGAACAAGAATTGCTGATAATTTAGCAAGGGAGTTTTGGGCTGGATTTCAAACTGCTATCAGTATTATAAAAAATAGAAAGAAATGATTAATCACCAAAAAATTATTAAAAACTATTTAGAAATGGTTGTCAAGGGATATAGTAATTCTCTAATTTTAGTTAGTAAAGCCGGACTGGGAAAAACTACTTTATTGATGAACACAATGAAGGAATTGAAATTGGAGAAACATTACCTATATTGTAATAGTTATATCACTTCTCTCCAACTCTTTAAGATTTTAGATAAGACAAACAAGTTAGATGATCCGCGTATTTTAATACTTGATGATGTGGAAATGATTTTGAAAGATAAATTGATACTTGGACTGCTTAAAGGCGCGCTATGGGAAGCCAACGGGAAGCGGATAGTCAATTATAATAGTTCCACGCCTAAAATCCAGGACAATACTATAATTCCTGATTTTAAGGGTAGAATAGTTTTTTTACTTAATGAGTTTCTGTCGGATAATGAATTGATTAAGGCGCTTAAAGACAGAGGATTATATTATGAGTTAAAAATGACCAACGACCAGATTTTAGATTTTATGGCGAGAGAAATGGTTAAAGATAAAACACAGCAAAAAGTTTTTTATTATCTTAAAAGTTTAGTTAAAAATGATACCGAACTATCTTATCGGACATTAGTTAAGGCATTTCAGATACACGCTTGTAGCCCTAATCATTGGCGCGAGATAGTTCGGACTTTAATATAATGAAAATAAAAGTCATAATTTACGAGATATTAAGAATAACTGCTGGCAGATTTCATTGCTGGTGTGAAAGCAATGTCGGAGTGATTAGAAAAGAAAATAAAAATGTTTCTGATGATTTATGGGATATTTTTCTGCCAAAGCCATTAGAAGTTAAAGAATTAAAGTGGTATCAGAAACTTTGGAATTGGTTTATTAAATTATTAAAGAATAAATAAAGGTTATTGAAAGGAGATATTATTATGAAAAAATGGATTTCAAAAAATGGTTGTCCTAATATAATATTAAAAGGTAAGGGTTTCTTTATCTCTTATCTTGCTAATTCTAATTGGTCAGGCATTCAATCTTTTCGAGGCGATGGTGGAAGCGATGAAACTGCTCTTGTAAATCCTAAAGCAAAAATAGAATATCTAATTCTTAATGGCGATTTTAAGAAAGATTATGAGAAACTAATTAATAAGGGGTATTTAGCTTGTAAAAAGTTCTATAATTCCAAAAAAGAGGAGTTTGATTCTTCTTGGTCAGGTAAATAAATCTCTTAAAGAACAAATAAAATGAAATGTTCAAAATGTAAAAAACAAGTTTTAATTTTAATGGTTATTAAATGTGGCTCAATAACTTATGGAAAATTATGTGGTTTTTGTTTTAAGGAATTAAAAAAGTTTATGAAGAAGAAAAATTATGGAATACCCGCGCCTTCCAAAAAAATTGGATAGAAGATGTAAATTGACTGAGAAAGATATTTACCGGATCAGGATATTAAAAGAAAATGGTTGGTTATTAAAAAGAATTGCCAAAAAGTTTAATGTATCTGATATGTCAATATATTATTGGACTAATGAAAACTACCGGCAAGAAAGTTTAGAACGAGGAAGATATAAAAGACATACAGATAAAGAAAGATGGAATGAAAGCAAAAAATATAGTTATTGTGTCAGTTCAGCAATTAGGAAATGGAGTAATGAAAAAGCAAAAAAGAGGTATCGTGAGAAAAAACAAGCCCTTATATTAGCCGGAGAGCAAAGTTTGGAGAAAAGTTAATGTAAAGTATGGCTCACCTGACAGAAAATAATTCTGATATATGGCATAACAAAGCCATATTCTTATCCCCAGAAAATGCCTTGACAGATATTATCCAAAAATGTTAAAATACTTAATAAGAAATAATTTAATTAAGAAAGGAGTTATATTATGAAAATAGTTAATAAAGAGATTTATGTTCATTGTCCTACTGAAAAATTATATGTAAAAGTAGTAGATAAGTTAATAGAAAAAGAAAATCATTCTTTAGGTAATGATGGTTATAATGGAATGAAAAAGAATTGTTGGAGTGAGTATGGCAAAGAAACTACTATTGATTGTTCTAATGATAGAAATATTTTTCATAGAAATCCAAAAAGTTGGTATCAAGAGAATGAACCTGAAATGAAAATGATTACTGCTAATCAATACTTAGGTAATAAAGAACCTATAGATAAGTTTATTGTCAGTTGGAATACAAAAGGTTGTGGCGATCCCCAAGAGAGATTTGCTACTTTTACGGAGGCAGATAAAAAAGCAAGAGAATTGACTCAAGATAAAGATGTGGTTATTTCTTCTATTGATATAGTAGAAATTAAAAACAGATGGAAAATTACTCCTATCATTACTATTAAAAAAGTTAAGTAAATGGAATAAAATTATGACTAAACCATACGATACAAGAGAATTTGATTTAGACAGAGCAATGGATGAAGCAAAATCTTGTGCTGAAAAGACAGATTTGTGGCGTGATGAATTAGTTACCAAAGGTTATTTCTCTCCGGAAATTGTTAAGTATTTAAAAGATTATCAAGTAGAACAAATAATTAGTCAGGGAGATTTTAATTTTAATAATGTCTAAACAAAAAGAAATAAAATCTAATGTTTGGTGTAAAAATCCAAAAAAGATAGATTACAATAAATTAAAACCTAAATCTAAAAGAGCGCAGATTCTTGACCGGATAAGAAAACACGGACAAGAAGTTGGCTGGATTAGAAAAAAGAAAGAGAATTAAAAATATAAAAAAATGTTTAATAAAATCAAAAATTATTTTGAGCAAATAAAACTTAAAAATTATGCTCAAGCGTGGGAGAGTTTGAATAACTGGAAAAGATATAAGAAAAGTTTTCTGGGAAGCACTTCAATAAGACAAGTAATAGCTAATTCAAAATGGTATCAAGGAAAAATAATAGATTACAATTTTACTATCAATTATTATAGAAAGGAGGTGAAAAAGTATTTATGACTATAAATTATGGACAATTTGATAAAGCAGTAGAACAAAAAGAGGCAGAAAATCCTTATCTAACTTCAAGTATACCAGATGGCGCTTCTATCTTTTTCATTTTTAAAGGTATGGAACAGATTAGAGCAAGGAATAATTTTAGCGGTAAGATAGAGGATCAATGGCATTACGAGTTTACTGATATGGCTGGCAATAAAAAAGAATGGGATGCCGGCTCTCTTGCTATCTTTAATCAGTTCAAGGATCAAAACATTCAACCAGATGATAAGGTTCTTATCACTAAAAAAGTTGATGGGAACAAGAAAAGGTATGTTATTAAAAAACAAGAAAAGGAAGAAATTGAAAAGGAAGATATGTCTAATGTTAAGCAAAAAGATATTCCAGTTGTTGATAAAGTAGATGAAAAAGCGTGAAAGAAAACGGAAGAAAAAATTGATATTAAATCTATTCCATTTTAGTCCCTGTCAAAAGTATTCTTAAAAGCAAATCTATGAAGAAAGAATTAAATAAATGGCAATTTATATTTATCTGGGGGAATAGTTTGGCAAGAACCCATCACAGAACATTCGTTTTTGGTATATTTAAGATGACCAGCTTTCCACTAATAGGAGAATATATTACAAAAAAGAATTATACAGGATTTTTAATAGATAAAATTTGGAAACCATTCGATATAAATATAAACTATTAAAAGGCAAAAGCCAAAAATAACTATGCCCAAAAAAGCAAATAAAACCTGGGATAAAATTAAAAAACTACACATCGAAACAGATTATATTATCTGGAAGACAAGGCACGACCGATTAGATAGAATGATATTTAAACTATATTCTGGTTTCAAAAAGAACTCAACCTAACCAAGCGGTAATATACCGCAGAAAATATGAAATTAGAATACCAACCAAAAACCCTAAAAACTAAACAGGCACAATGATTATGAAAAAATACCTAAACAAAATTATACAAGGAGATTGTCTTGAGGTGATGAAGAAGTTCCCTGATGATAGTATTGATTTAATCGTTACATCTCCACCCTATGATAATTTAAGAAGCTATAATGGATATTCTTTTGAGTTTGAGGGTATGGCAAGAGAAATATATCGTGTTATAAGGTATGGTGGTGTCGTTGTATGGATAGTAAATGACCAAACAATAGGCGGGAATGAATCTGGTAGTAGTTTCCATCAAGCACTTTATTTCAAAAAAATTGGGTTGAATTTACACGATACGATGATATACCAAAAAGAAGGGTTAACAATGAACCATCGTAGATATGAACAAGAGTTCGAATATATGTTTGTTTTTGCCAAACATAATAATTTTGGCAAATCTCCCAAAACATTCAACCCGATAATGGTTCCGTGTAAGTGGTTCGGGAATGATTCTGATAGAACTGGACAAAAATTAAGAACCCATAATGAAAAGAATAAAAAAGCAAGAAGTGGTAAAGATAGAACAAATATAAGAGAAAATAAAATAAGGAATAATATCTGGAAATATAATACTGGATATGGCCACTCAACTAAAGATAAAAAAGCCTTTAAGCACCCCGCCATATTCCCAGAGAAACTAGCCGAAGACCATATATTATCTTGGAGCAACGAAGGAGATATAGTTCTTGACCCGATGTGTGGAAGTGGAACGACTTGTAAAATGGCTATGCTGAATAAAAGAAACTTTATAGGAATAGAAATAAGTGAGGAATACTGTTCCATCGCAAGAGAGCGTTTGCGTCAACCAAGCCATTGATACCGCCATTAAAACCCTCAAGGAATTAAATAAATAAGGCGAATAGCCAAGAAAGGAAAATTATATGTGTAATCATAGCTGGCAAATTATTAGTAAAGAGTATGTCCAAAAATGGAAATATTGGATAGTTACTTTGAAATGTTTGCTTTGTGGAGATATTAAACAGAAAGAGTTAAGAGGTGATAATGTAGAAAAGATTAAATAAATAAGATAGTTATGGGCTGTCTAAAAAATATGATTAATAAAAATGTTCACCCAATTTTTAGAGAAATACTAAAATCAATCAATCCTCCTATGTCCAATAAAGAAAAGAATATAAAGAAAATTAAAAATAATTTACAAGAAGCTCGGCGTAAGGGCTGGTGGATTGCCTGTTTTTATTGGGAAAAACAATTAGAAAAATTAGATAAAGGAATAGATTGGTCAAAAGATAATGTCTATGACGCAATAGGTCGTCCAGATTTAAAACCAACTAACCAAACCTAACAAAGCCAATAAACTATGAAAAACTTTTCTTTCTTCTTACAAGTAATCCTAACTATAATCGCTATATGCTTTGCTTTTTTTGTCGGCTGGATATCAAATGATGGATGGCGGCAAATAGAAGGAATAGGCGAAGCAATGGACAATAGCTTGACCTCTGAAATCAGCTCGGTTAATCGTGAGGAAACCACCAAACCAGATGTCCAGCAGGACGGGGAGGTGCTATCTGATATCGATAACTTGGCTGATTTGAGGGTTCTGGAAACCACCGACCAAATAAAAGCATATATCACAGAAGTATCAGAACGATATGGGATTAAGGTCGCACTTGCTATTAAAATAGCGGAAGCCGAATCATATCCTCAATTATTTAATACTTGTCATTGTGATTATGGACAACCTCACGATAGAACTTGTGTTGAGAATTGCCAAAAGGGTATCTCAATTTATAAGATTGTCCAATCTACTTTTGACGAACAATGCGAGGGAGATGTTTATAATATAAAAGATAATATTGATTGTGGAATACTAATGATGTCAAAAAGTCAATATTGGCGGTGGGAAAAATCAGTAAAAAAATGGGGTAGCGAGTATTGGAAACTTGAACTCTTTGAGGAATAAATCTATGAATAAAACCGACATACTAATTATTTTATTATTAATAGTTTCGTTAATTTTATGCTTTTTAATTGGATATAGGTCTATCCGCCAAGACCAAGAAATAGAGGAGTTGAGGGGGAATATAATAACCTTATTTAGCAGGGAATGGATTTGCGAAGGAACTAATCCAATAATTTGTAATAAAAAACCCCTAACCCAAGAACCCAAAGAATGTTTTGACCTTGTAGATAAAATGATTGTGTGTCCGAGTATTGAATTAGAGTTGCCGTAAAAATATGAACAAAACTAAAATAGAATGGACAGATTATACTTGGAATCCAGTTGTCGGCTGTAAAAATGGCTGTAGTTATTGTTATGCTAAAAGAATGAATGACCGATTTAAGTGGATACCAAAATGGGAAGAACCACAATTTTATTTTGAACGATTAAAAGAAGCATATAAATTAAAAAAACCAAGTAAGATATTCGTTGGCAGTATGGCAGATTTATTTGGTGATTGGGTGAATGTAGATTGGATTAAATTAGTATTAGAAGTAGCAGAAGATAATCCAAGACATACTTTTCAGTTTCTAACTAAAAATCCTAAACGATATTTAGAGTTTGAGTTTCCAGAAAATTGCTGGTTAGGGACAACATTAACTGGAGAATATAGTCAAGGATTTATAGAAAGTTGTAGATTAGTTAATTTAGAAAATACAGGAAGAATGAAAGGTATTTTCACATTTATTAGTATTGAACCACTACTCGGTAATTTAAAAAAATGGGGAGACGATGATAAATTTGATAACATTGATTTAGTAATAGTCGGAGCAATGACAGGACAAGGAGCTATTAAGCCCAAAAAAGAATGGATAGAAAGTATCAAACATCAGAATATTTTTTATAAAGATAATATCAAGAAGTTTCTAACCAAAAAAACAACTCTTAAATAAGGAAAGGTAAATATATGAAAAAGTATTGGCCAAAAGACGAAGATTATGTTTTTAGAATGTGGATTTTATATCCAGTAATTATTGGTATCCTTTTTGTTTATTTAATTGCGATAATAACCAACTAACCAAACCAAACTAACTATGAAAAACTACCAAAAACTAAAACAAATAATAAGAGAAGCCAATTTAGAGAAGTTCACAATTTTTGAAAATAACAGAAAATGTATCAATGTTCTGTTAACTATCCGCTTTGCTGATGTGATGTTGGCTTGGACACAAAAGAAGAAATTGGGATTGACAGGAGCAGAATTAGATAGAGCAATCTATAAATTACTTGGTTTGTATAACTTCAAAGACAACAACCTTGACCACCAATCAGAACCTACAAAAGATCTTTTAGAAAAACTTTTAGTAAAAGAATAGCCAAATCAAATATTATTGAAGGAAAACATAGGGAAAGCACAAAGTGTTTCCCCCTCTCCCAAAGTTTCCATTCCGCCTGTTCAACCGAAAGGTTGTAACCTAAAAGGCAGGCAGAATGGGGACTGTGGCGGGGGTTTACTATCATTTACCCTCACTCCTGTTTGGCGGCAGCTGGAAGTCATAGTATGTTTCAATGGTTGCCGTCAAACAAACAAATAAATAACAATGAAACAAACACATAAACAAAAAGTAAAATTAGCTCGTAAGATGATGACAGATAAAGAAAAAAGAAAGAAAACTAACTTATTTGATTCGGCTGAATGGAATAAACGAAAAATGGCAAGAATTAAAAAAATTAAAAGACAAAAAATTAATAAAAGAAAGGACAAAAACTATGAATAAAGAAAATCAATTTAACGGAAAATTAGATTGGTCTGTGGCAAATGTGTGGAATGAATTACTTGGATTGTCTAAAAGATACCCTCCGAAAAAAAGAGATTATCTGTCTCCAAGTGATATCGGAAAAAGCTACTGGTTAAGATACCAAAAAATGATGGGAGTTCCTGAAACTAATCCTTTTGAGGATAGAGTTTTGAGGATCTTCGCCGCCGGTGATGAGTTTCATCATCTAATGAGGAATGTTTTCCGCGCTTGCGGTATCCTTTTGAAATCAGAGGAATGGTCAGTGATACCGCCAACCGATAAGACATTAAAGATATTAGGCAAATATGATGTAATAGCTGGTGGTATAGCTAATGTTGAACAAGCCAAAAAATACTGCGAGGAGTGGAACTTTTCTGACTTCGTAGCCCAAAGAACGATAATGATGGCTGAAAAGTTGAAAGAAATGTATCCTGTGGGGATGCCTAAGCTCCTTTATGAAGTTAAATCAATTAATAGTATGGCTTTCTGGAACAAAAAAGATTATCTTCAGCAAGCGTATCCACACCATACTCTCCAATGCTATATGTATCTTAAAGCAGAAAATCTGCCAGAGGGTCGGGTGCTTTATATATCTAAAGACGATTTAATGACTGCTGAGTTTGCTGTCCATTTGGATGATGAGAAACTGAAAGAAATAGTCCAAAAAGATATGGAAGAAATGACAGCTTTCATTGATAATAAGCAAGAACCTCCAAAGCCAGAATATCTATCCTTTAATCCAAGAGGCAAGATTAGGTTTCAGAGAAATAAAGAGAAGTATATTATTGAAGGAAATTGGGAGGCAAATTGGGAAGTGTCCCGCTCAACTTACTTTACTCTTTTGACTGGCTTCAAGGAAGTAAAGGAATGGGAAGCGACTTTGAAAAGTGAATTGAAAGAAAAGAATGATAAGATTAAGGCAGAGTATATTGAGGAGCAAGGATTATGACCAACAAACAAATCATAAAAAAGGCAATAGAGAAAGCTGTTAAAAATGGGTGGAAAATTGGTAGTGACAAAATAGATGTTGAAGAATATAAAGATAGTGCTGGAAACACTGTTTTGCTTATTACTATAAATAAGGGAATTGGTAATTATAATAGAGTTATTGAAGAAATTATATTCTCCCACGACTTCGCTGAAAAGTTTTGGGGAGAGAAACCAACAATGGTATGTGAATGGGGAAAGAAAAAAGAAATGAATAGGTGGGGAGGAGAATTTCCATTATGGATTTATCATTTATTCCAAATGGTAAAAGAAAAAGAACCACTAAAATATCTTGAGAAGTTTTTATGAAAATACTTAACCTTTATTCAGGTATAGGTGGAAACAGAAAACTATGGAAAGGACATCAAATAACAGCAATAGAAAATAACAAAGAAATAGCAAAGATATATCAGGATTTCTTTCCTAAAGATAAAGTAATTGTCGCAGATGCTCACCAATATCTTTTAGATCACTTCCAAGAGTTTGATTTAATTTGGAGTTCACCACCTTGTCCAAGTCATAGTCAAGTAAGATTTGTTGCTATGAGAAAAAAAGACACAGGAGAAATAAGGCAGAAACCGATTTATCCTGATATGGAACTTTATGAAGAAATACTTTTTTTACAAGGATATTTTAAGGGCAAATATGTAGTTGAAAATGTTGTTGGTTGGTATAAGCCACTAATTGAACCACAAACAATAAATAAACATTATTTTTGGGCCAATTTCCACATTGCTGAAATGAAAGAAGGTTTTAGAGACCACATGGCCCAAGTTGATGGATTACAAATAAGAAAAGGGTTTGATCTCTCGAAATATAATATTATCAATAAAAGAATGATTTTAAGGAATTGTGTAGAACCAGAATCAGGCAAACATATCCTTGATTGTGCTATGGGGAAGATTAAACAAAGAAGATTATTATGATTAACTTCCTAAAATGATGATGAAGATAATTTTGAAAGTTAAACCTTGTCCAGTAAATACTGTAAAAAGACAAAGAGCTAAAAAACATAAAATGGAATTAGAATTAAAAGCAAAACCATTAAGTATCAATGCTGCTTGGAAAGGCAGACGCTTTAAGACAGAAAATTACCTAACTTATGAAGAAGAAGTTGGATACTTACTACTCAAATATCCTAAAAATAAATTCAAACTGGAACACAAATTAAGCGTATCTGTCAAGTTCTATCTATGTGGACACGGATTGCGATTTGATGTTGATAATCTCATAAAGCCGTTACTTGATATACTGACAAAGAATGAGATTATTCCAGACGATAGGATAATCTATAAATTAAAGGCAGAAAAAATTGGTGTTGAGAATAAGGAAGAACAGAGAATTGAGATAAAGATAAAGAGAATCAAATGAATAACAAAATACATTTTAGTTCTCAAAGATTAGATTGGAAAACTCCTAAAGCGATTTATCAAATTTTAGATGCAGAATTTAATTTTGACCACGATCCTTGTCCAGTAGATTATAAAATTGATGGATTAAAAAATGAATGGGGGAAAATAAATTTTGTTAATCCTCCTTATGGTAGAGAATTACCAAAATGGATTAAAAAAGGATACGAGGAATATCAAAAAGGTAAGATTGTAGTGTTTCTTATTCCAAGTAGAACAGATACAAGGTGGTGGCACGATTATTGTATGAAAGCAAAAGAGATTAGATTCATTAAGGGTAGATTAAAATTTGATGAGTATAAAAATTCTGCGCCATTCCCAAGTGCTATTGTTATTTTTAAAAAGGTCAAATGAATGATATACAAACGCAAGAAGTATGGATATAAAAAATATATGGATTGCCGACCTAAAAGGTATCGGAAAAAAGGACATACTCATAGTGGTCAAAGATGTAATGATCAGTGTTTTTACTGGAAGATATGTAATAAGGCAAAGAAGCCAGTAGTTCAAATAGATAGAAAAAGGTATATCCAAAGGTCAAATGATGAAATTCAAATTAGGGAAGAGTTTCAAGAATTAAAGTATGAGAAGAATAGAGAAGAAATTAATGAATTATCAAATAGAAAAAGAATTTGGAAATTGAAAAAATGAAATATAAGTATAAAAGACCAGAAAAAAAATACCCTCCGTTAAAGTCCTGTCGGGTTTGCGGAGAACCTTTAAGGCGAACTGGTGAACCCGGTCATCCGTCTCATTATTGTAATCAAGACCATAAGAGAATATGGCGAAAAGCATATCGTTGTATATGGAATAAGAAAACTATAAAAGAAAGGAGGTGATAAAAAATGACTGAAGACCAAGAACAAACTCATCAGGAGAAAGAAGAAGCTGCTTCAGAAGAAACAGCTACAACTCCATCAGCTCCTGCTGAAGAACCTAAGGAAGAAGCTCCTGCTGGAGAAGAAAAGCCAGCCGATGAAGAAAAAGACGAAGACAAAGAAAGCGAGGAGGAATCGGAAGAAGAAGAATAAATAAAAAAGCCCTTTATTAAGGTCAGAAACAATAGAGGGCTTTTTTAATTTCTTATTCAAATAGTTTACTGAACCAGTTTTGACGCATCTTTTCCTTTTCCTTAAATTCGTCTATAAGTTCCTGTTTCTTTTGACATTTTTGCTGACATTTAATTAGATTATCTTTGAGTCGCTTTATCTCTTTTGTTTGTTCCTTAACTGTTTCTGATAGATTATCTTTTGGTTTCGGCTGTGGTTCTTTTTGACTTCTTAATCCCTGAACAAACTGGATTAAGTTGCGACCCGGACAGAGAGTTCTTGCTTTTTCTACTTCTTTATGACCTAATATATTCTTTGACGGAATAGAATAAATTTTTTGTAATTGTCTTACAATTCCTTTAAGAGTATTGAATTGCTTATTAGTAGGTTTCTCCTTTTCAAAATTACCAGTTAGGGCAATACCTAATGATTTAAAGTTCATTCTGTCAGCCCTTGCGTAAGCGCCTACCTGATCTTGTCCCCTGCCTTCGTGTAATACGCCATCAGCAGTAATTAAAAAATGGTATCCAATGTCGCCAAAGCCACGCCTAATATGACCATTCTTAATTGCCGAAAAGGTAGTTCTATCCCTTGAAGTAGCCGTGTGATGAATGATAAGATATTTTGGTTTCATAATTTATTTATTATTTCTTCTATGTAAAACTAAATTCCAAATAGTTGAAACTAATACTCCAACAATTGATATTACTATTATGAAAAAGAATTTCTTTAACCATTCAACATCTGTTTGAACTATACCCATTGCTGTTTCTATACTACTAATTTTATCACTTAGAGTAACCATAGTTGTTTCTATACCACCGACTTCGTCATTTAGAGTAGCTATATGTGATTGTATACTTGCTACTATTTCTGTTATATTCATAATTTTATTCTTCGTAAAACTTTTTAATTATCTCAAATAGTTCAGGTCTTTTTGCTTTCCGGTATGCTTGGAAATCCCTTAGTAATCTTGGCATCTCACCTTTCGTAATGTATTCTGCCATATCAGATGCCTTTATTTCCAGACCCTGTTCCGATAAATTGATTATGATATTTTTAGCCAGTTCCCAATCTTCATTCTTGAGAGCTATTGACAAATCTTTCTTTGCGTTGCTTATTGCTTTATTCATTTCTTCAGTGGTTTCATAAACGAATCTGTGAATCTCGTATTCTTGAGTAAGACGGAGAGGATTTATTCCAAAGCCATATTCAGTAATTTCCAATGGTGTTAGCTTCATTATCTTTTGACCTGACTGAATATCCCTTAACCAACCTCCACTTTCCATTGAGTCTAATGCCCGATAAATCCTATAAGCAGCAGGATTGATTTGAAGCAGATACTTAGGATTCTTTTCCTGTATTGCTTTCCATACTTTTTTGCCGTCTTCTACTGG
>SDBU01001366.1_pt1 | contig 35151 bp, 39 predicted proteins | sample 2277071 | NCBI WGS metagenome assembly SDBU01 (sample SAMN10397929, study PRJNA504765) | marine sediment metagenome | isolation source: marine sediment core GS08_GC12, 126 cmbsf | place: Arctic Ocean: Gakkel Ridge, Loki's castle | collected 2008 | reverse complement strand
GTACCTGCCGACGTCTGTCAGCACGATTATATCACGCATGAAGCCAGAAGAGAAAACCCAAGCGCTAACAGAGGCATGGCATAATAAGACCGGGAAACGAAATGTGCCCGGGAGACGATTGACAGTTGGGATGCGGAACTGGGGCCACTTTGGCCGCCTGCCAGCTGCGTATGGCTATACAATACCGTTCCTCGCCCATCAATTACATACTGCTCAGTCCCATCGACTGAGCCTGCGGACAGACATTCTTCGCCCGACAGTGAACGCATGCTATTTTGGGGAAAATCACGAAGAAACGGAATAGAAGCAGACCCACGACGACAAGTAGGATTGCCAACACAAGGAAGGAGAAATTCAGGACTAATGCTGGAATCACGGCAATGATGGGTATAACCAGGCTGGCTATGTACAGATTGTTAGGGCAAAACAGCCCCTTAGCCCGACTTGGGAAGTTTTTCACGTTCCCTTCCCTGGCGACCTTCCGTGATACCACATTCAAACCCGATATGCACCGGGAATTCTCCAGTCTGTAATATGCGCAATTGGGGCATACCTTTAGCGGCATGTGCACGTACATCTCGGCCAAGGAGAACGCAAGGTATACTGAACCGAGTAAGTAGCCTATCCAGGAGTTGTAGCCAAGGATTATTCCAGTGGCACCAAGAAAGAAGTGGAGAATTGTCGTGCCATTATAGGTCAAGATGCTGGATAATGGATACCTCGTATAGACTTTCACTCTATTTCCTGACAATGTCGTTCCTATTCGTCAAGTATGATTGTTGTTGTTCTGCCCTTTTCCCCGCGGTAGCGTTCCTCGTTTATACTAATTCTGTTCCCCAAGAGGAGACCATTATTGTATTATACAAATTCTCTCTGGCTTTTTAATGTATCAGGAAGAAATTCTCCGTCTCGCCTCCCCCTCTTGCCTGCGAAATTATACCGTATAGCTCCGGGCGGCGGTCCTGAACATAATCCACCTCATACTCACCGGGTATGATTGTCACATGCTTCTGTCGTGCTGACTCTAGACTGACCTCACCATATATGATTTCTTCTCTATCGGCACTGGCCAGACTCAGAATTTCGCCAGAAGCATCAACGATTTTGCTACACCCGGCGAATGAGATGCCCCTCTCCACGCCGACACGGTTGGCCGACACCACATGAACCCTGTTCTCAATGGCCCTGGCGCTAACGACGTAGGTAATGAACTTTTCCCCGCGGCCCTGAGGGAAGTTGGTGGGCAAAGCCAATATATCAGCGCCCAGCAAGGCTAGAACCCTTGAGCTCTCAGGAAAAGCAATGTCATAGCAGATATGCAGACCTATGTTGCCAATCGGTGTCCGGTGTACTTGGAAAGGCTGATCACCAAGGTCCACAAAGCGGTCAACGCCTAGAAAAGGCAGGTGGTTCTTTCTATACTTCCCAATAAGTCCTTGAGGCCCGATAAAGGCAGTTGCGTTAAATAACTTACCGTTGTCGTCCTCCAATAGACCAAAGATAACATATATGCCGAGCTTTTGACACAGGTCGCTGAGCTTTTCCGTGCTGGGACCAGGTATGGTTTCGGCAAAAGGTAGTGCCTCCTGGCGGCTGGCGAAGATATAACCGGTCAGGCTACATTCAGGAAAGACAATCACGTCAGCGTGGGCATTGGCCGCTCTTTTTGAGGTTTCCAGAATGTTCTCCAGATTCTCTTCGGTCTTCATCAGTTTAGGCTCTATCTGAGCGGCGGCGGCCTTTATTATCTCTGACATATGGGCCTCCTTGGTCGATAGTCTGTGGAGTTCGTTGCTTCACACTCTCAACTGCATACCATCATAGGCAAAACGAATCCTGGAATCCTTCGATGCTAGAGCACGGTAATCGTCATAGCTCCGGTTCCAGTGTTCCTCCAAATGAACAAAGACTACTTTCCTGGCTTGGAGGTGGGTGGCCAACTCCAAGGTCTGCTCAAAGGTATAGAGAGTCTTTCGGGAGACATGTTCCGGCGAATATCGGAAACCATGTTTCAGCCCATCTTCAAATATACCCGGCTGGATGATCAACAGATCGGCATGTTGAACCTCATTCTTGTGCTTGGGGAAGGGCCTGCCCTGGTGTACGGAGCACCTTTCTCTCTGGCTTCCTTACAGATGCGGCATTGGCAAAGCGGTTTGAGAATGACCGTGCATCCCCCAGAGCCCAAAATGGTCCATTTCATTGCCTGCAGAAACTGGCCTGATATACGACCTTGCTCAGTTGTCTGTTACCATTCACATTCATGCCGGAGACGACAGATACCGGTTATGAGGTCGCCTTCTCTAACTCACGGAAGAAAGCTGGTCTAAACGGGTCCCACCTGCCTACCAGCCGATCATAGGCGGGCTCAGGGAACGTCTGCTTGAAAATACGGTAGTAGTACAGTTCGTCTATCGAAGATAACCATGGATTGCCGTCCACCTTGTTGAATTCCTCCAGTTGCACGGGGGAAATTTCCTTCTCAGCCTGTGCCCGCATGATATAGGCAACACCGGAGCCCTGAGCAAAGAACCGCTTGGTCTGATAGATAATGTGATCGGGCAGGCAACCCTCAAATGCCTGGCGTAGAATCCACTTTCCGACCTGCTCTTCTCCGTGAATCTTGTGCTGTATCGGGATCTTGAGGCAAAAATCCATCACCTTGGAATCGAGGAAGGGCGTGCGGCTTTCATAAGAATTGGCCGCGTTCAGTCTGTCCAGCCGCTGCAGGGCGGTATTATGGGCAACATTGATAAGTCTATCGACTATGCTGGCGACTTCCTCCGGGTTAGTTCCTCGTCGGAACTGGCCATCGTAGCCGCTGAAGAACTCGTCCGCCCCCTCACCGGTGAGTACACACTTGGTATGTGGGCTGACAAAACGTCCGGCGAGGAAATTGGCAATTGCACCGTGCACACAGCTTTCCTCATACATCTCCTGATGGTGAATTGCCAGGGGCAGTATCTCCTTGATCTCCTTTTCGCCGAATATCAAGATGTTGTGTTTAACGCCCAGATATTTGGTCACGTCCTTGGCTAGCGGGAGGTCCTGTCCTCCCTCCATACTCACGGTGAAGCATTCGATATCCGGCTTTATCTGGTGGGCCATATAGGTTATCAGACTACTGTCTAATCCCCCACTCAACAGGATTCCCCCCACCGCATTGTCTTTCATGCGTTTCTTGGTGGCTTCCATCAACAGCGCTTTTACTACCTTTTTGCCCTGCTCATAATCTTGGAATTCGGGGGTCTCCACAGCTTCGGATACATATTTCTTGAAACCCAGTTCCCGAGAATATACATATCCGGGGGGAAACTCCTTAACGTCGTCAGCTATACCCACCAGGGCCTTTGCCTCAGAGGCAAAGCATAACCTGCCGTCACTGTGTCCATAGTAAAGCGGTTTTATGCCTGCCCAATCACGAGCCAGTATTAAGCCACCGTTGTCAGATATGGCACAGGCAAAGTCTCCATCCAAATTCCTGGCGAACTGGGTGCCAAACCGGTCATAGAAACGCAGTACTGCCTCGGCGTCGGTCATGCTTGATTTTTCTTTATTATATATACGGCCATCAAGGATAACTGCCCTATTGCCGTCGGAGATATGGTGGGAACCAGTCTTTGAGTCAGCCGTTACGTTCAGCTCGCAGCACCCCAAGTTTATACCTTGTTCTTCGTGTATCCATGTCTCGTGTGGGCCTCTGTATTTGATCCTGTCGAGCATACGTACCAACTCGCCGTTGTCAACACCAATAATCCCCGTAATTCCGGCCATGATTGCTCTCCTTCCTTTCGTCCTGTCTGTGCTATGCCTTCATTCCTTGAAAAGCATCAAGTACCTTGATGGCATGGAAGCCATCTATGCAATAGGCATCGGCTCCAATTTCTTGGCCAAACTCCTCAGAGACTGCTGCGCCACCGATCAGGACTTTGACGCTCTCTCTAAGGCCATTCTCTTTCAGCGCTTCAATTACAACTCCCATTTCTACCATGGTAGTGGTGAGTAAAGCGGAAAGCCCCAGATACCCGGGTTTCTCGTCTCTGATAACTTCCACAATCTTTTCTGTCGGCACATCTATGCCAAGGTCATTTACCTCGTAGCCGGCTCCTTTGAGCAAGATGGCGACAATGTGCTTGCCTATGTCGTGAATATCTCCTTTTACGGTAGCTATGACGAATTTTCCTTTGGTCGTCACATTCAGGGCTTCGAGATACGGCTTCAGAATATCCATGGCTGCCCCCACCGCCTCGGCAGAGGCCAGCATATCCGGGATGAAATATTCCTTTGTCGAAAACTTCTCTCCCACAATCTCCATCCCCGCCGTCAGAGACTGCGTGATTATTAACTCCGGAGAAAGGTTAGACTCGAGTGCTGATTCTGTCAGCTCCGATACGCCCGGCGTTCCTGACAGTTCTTCGTCAATGCCTTCATCATCTTTGGTCTTTCTTCCTTGTATCACATTTTCCTTAATTCGGGCTATTAAGTCTTCACTCATTGCTGTCTCCCCTCTCCGTACACGTTTAGCCTGGGCAACAGGCCGGGAATCTCCTGGAAGATTTTAGCGGCCGTAGATTGGTCTATATGCTCCACCGGCTTTGCCAGAAGCTCCTTCATCCGCTCATAGGCCAAAGTGAACACACTGTCACTGTCTCCATTCCCTTCAAAGGGGTAGGGGGCTGACAGTTCTCCACTGCGCATCACCGGACGGATATGGCGGATATATAGTTTCTGCGGTGTTGCTACCACTTCTCTTATCTGCTTCATAATGTCAGTGAGATCCTGTTCACCAATCCGCGGTGATCTCAGGAAAAACTTGATCATCTGGAAGTGGGCATCATCGAGGACAGCCTGGAGCAGGCAGAATACAGAGTTGCAGTCGAGAAGACCGTAGGCACAATGCAGGTACTGAGGTCCGCTTAGAGTGACCACGATGTTTGAGAACAGCCGCTCTATCGATGATTGCTGGCCTGGTATCTTGGCATCGCAAACACCCGAGGTAGAGTAGTTGGGTATCTGGTAGTAACGTGCCATTTGAACACAGTCGACGTTGTACTGGCTGGTTTCTACCGAGCCGTACGAATCCCCGAGCGTATCCATCCGTGCTCTCACTGGTACGCTCCCGTAAAGTACCGGCGTTCCCTTATTCACCAACTGGCCAAGCGTTATTCCGGCCAGAACCTCGGCATTTATTTGGGCCATAATGCCGGCTTCTCTGATTGGAGCCGTGGTTCCAGCCTGGGGGGAGGAGGAAACTACTATGGGCAGTCCTCTCTGGCAAACATCCATGAAAGTCTCGGTGGTATCATCGACGAATTGCAGTGGACTCTTAACCAAACAGGTAATGAAAGAAATGAGGGGATTCTCCTTGAGCTTATCTTTGCCTCCCGCTATCAGCTCCGCCATTCTTACCACATTGTCCAGCTGTTTCAGGTTGGTCAGCCCCGACATTACGTGTTTGGTAGTGTTATTCAGCGAGGCAAAGAACTTGTTGACGTCTTTATTGTCTTCGTTAATATCCTTATCCTGAATATTAACAGTTCGTATATAGCCATCGACAGTCTCGAGGTGCTCGCAGACATGTGCTGAGTGGCACAGGTCAGCAACCGTACCACGTCGCGGATGAAATTCTGGCACCTGAATCTCGCAGGCAGGATCAGATTTCTTAGTGTAGGTTGAAAAATCGACATCCAGCCAAATATTCGTTTCCGAGCCGGTGATAAAGAATACCCGTGGCTCGTCACCCTTCATCACCAGAATATTTTCCGGCTTTCTAGCCCCTAGCTTGACTGTTTTCGGTGTGCTGGCCAGAGCATCCACAACCAGTTTCTCAGGAATTCTCACATGCCAGCAGGGGATATCACTGCCAGAAACATCGGTAACGTCTGCACCGTGGCCGTGGAATAATTCGGCTGCCTTGCGGTTAAACGATAACAGGCCGGGGTCGCGCAATATCTCCAGGGAAACCTCATGAATCCGCTGGACTTGCTCGCTTGTTATCCTTTCCAACGGATTGCCAACTAAAACTCCTTCTCTGGGCACTATGTTTCCTCCTCGTCAGGTAACCAGTCTGGTCAATCGGGAAAGCTTAGCCACTACCAGTCGTACTGGAACTTAAGGCCTCGACCACGGCCATGGCCTGGAAGCCGTCGGCACCATAGCCGTCGGCACCAATGCTTTGAGCAAATTCCTCGGATACAGGCGCGCCGCCTATGATTACCTTCACCTCGTCTCTGAGCCCACTGTCGATGAGCGCCTGTATGATATCTTTCATGTTCATCATGGTGCTGGTCAGGAGTGCCGATAGCCCCAGGAATTGGGGCCTCTCCTCTCTTATTGCATCTACGATGATTTGAGGGTCAATATCGTTGCCCAGGTCTTTGACCGTGTATCCTGCCCCCCGAAGCAGTATTGATACTATGTTCTTACCGATGTCGTGGAGGTCTCCTTTTACCGTAGCCACAATTATCTTGCCCTTGGAGTTGACACCGCTCCGGGCAAGATGAGGTTCCAGTATTTCCATGGCTACGCCCACTGCTTGAGCCGAGGCCAGCATGTCGGGAATAAAGTACTCCTCAGCCTCAAATTTCTGCCCCACAATTTCCATGCCCTTGGTGAGACCCTTGTTGATTATATCCGCAACGCTCAAGCTCGTCTCCAGAGCTTGCTCAACAAGCTCGCTGACCCCGGGCTGGCCTACCATTCCTTCGTCCAGACCCTCATCGTCTCGGCTCACTCTCCCCTGGATAATATTTTCCCGGATCAGGCCGATTACATCTTCTGCCATTTTTGCTCTCCTCTTTGAGAAATACGTCAGCTCATCCTATGGGCCAAGCAATTTCGACAAAGCCCATTTGCTCGCTGCACCTGTCACCGGACGGGCCAATGGTCTACTTTGTCCAGTACCTTTTTGCCGTTAGTTCAGATTTTGAAGGTCTGTTCTAGTCTACTATCAGACCTCTCCGATGTGCCCTGAGGTATCTTCTACACGAAGGGTCTTTCCCCGTGATCATGTCGGCTACTTTGATAAGGCTCATCGCCTTGGTATCAAGTGGGTCGATGATTACTGCATCCAGACCAGCATAGGCTGCCATCAAAAGGAAGGCACGGTTGATTAAGTGCCTCCTGGGCAGGCCGTAGGAAATATTGCTCAGACCGGCCACTGTTTTGGCGTCAGGAAAGCGGTGTTTAATCTGCTCTATTGTCTTCAGTGTGACCAGTCCCTGGCTGGGATCTACCGACAGAGGTAACACCAAGGGGTCAAACAATATCTGGTTTGCCTCCATGCCCAGCCCTGTCAGGTATGTCATTATCAGCTCGCAGGCCGCCAGCCGCTGTTCGGCATTGGCTGGTATTCCCCCTTCTCCCATGGCTAGTGCCACTACCGATGCCTTTCGCTCTGTGGCTACAGCACCGATAGACTCCAGGCGCGCTGGTTCAGCAGTGACTGAGTTAATTATTACCCGCTCTCCCTGGTACTTCTGTACTGCAGCCGCTACTACATCTGGAGAATCACTGTCGATAGCCAGTGGCTTGTCAGTGGCCGCTTGAACTATCCCAACCAGCCACTCCATAGCTGCTATTTCGTCCTTCTGCGAGCCGTGCCCACTGCCGACATTGACGTCGATGTAATCAGCTCCAGCAGAGGCTTGAGCTTGGGCCAGATTCGCCAAGAATGCTTCATCCCTGTTGGCGATAGCCTCAGCGATAGACTTGTTCGACGCGTTTATCTTTTCTCCGATTACCAGCATATCTTAATCCACTATGTCCTCTATTTCGGCAAGCACTTGTTGTCTTACGGTAACCGGCAGGGCGTACTCATGGTTAGCCAGCAGTTCTTCTACCCTTTCGGCTGCTCTTTCCCACGTAGCCTTGCCACCTTTGGCTTCCCAATCCTCCCGGCTACTACGGTCACTTAAGGAGGGCTGATAGTGCTCACTGCGCATGAAGCGCCTGGTATGTTTGGCGGTGACAAAATTGCCCCCCGGGCCCACCTCCTTGATAAGGTCAAAGGCCAGAGTCTCATCGTCCACTCTGATGCCATCAACCGCCCTCATTACCATTCCCAGTATCTCGTTATCTATGACGAGCTTCTCGTAACACATGGTTAATGCAAACTCCATGAGTCCGGCAGCGTCATGGATGAAGTTGGCACCGGCCAAGGCACACAACAGGCTGGTCATTGCCGACTCATAACCACTTTGAGCATCTATGACTTTGGAATCGGTCATACCACCGGTAGCATAAAAAGGGAGTTTGTAGAAATGGGCCATTTGCGCACCGGCCGCATTAATCAGACCCATCTCTACTGAGCCAGCAAGGTAATTGAGGTTCCTGAGATCAGTACTGGTGGCTACCGAGCCAAAGATGACCGGTGTCCCTGGATTGGCAATCTGGGCGAGCATTACTCCCATCAGTGAGTCTACGGTCTGGATGACAAGGTTGCCCGCCAGTGTAACTGGTGAAGTGGCACCACACAATGGCTCAGCAGGACATACTACCGGGATGCCGCTCTTGGCAATGGCGACAACCAGGTCACCATACTGTGCGTCCATCCTCAAGGGGCTTATGCTGCAGCCTATCATTGAGATGATGGGGCGGCGTCGGAGTGCTTCAGCTGAACCGGCGACTATCTCTGCCATCCGTATCACCTGCTTTACCCCTTCCAGAGTGTAGACACCTCCCATCACATGCTTGGTGGTATTGTCCAGCCCGGCAAAGAAACGGTTTACATCTACTTGCTCCACCGGTAACCCATTAGGATAGGTAGGTAGCATGAATAGATGAATATTATCCAGCTGGTCAACCAGTTTGGCGATACGCCTCAGGTCTTCCAGAGTGGCTGGTCTCTTCTGGTTGCTGCCAGGCTCATAGATATAGAGTGCAGTTCCTCCCGTCCCGGCGTACACCCGGTTCCCACCCAAAAGGATGTCGTGTCGGTCATCCTGTCCGCAGAGCCTGACCTCAGGCGGTGCCATCTCGATGAGTTCTAGCACCTTCTCCGGTGGTACACGCACTCGGCGATTTGCCTGATCCACCTGCGCCCCGGCCTTCCCGAAAAGCCCTAGCGCCGTCTCTGAGTTTGCCTCAAAGCCTACCTCCTCGATTACCCGCATTGCCGTCTGGTGCACTTGTGCTATTGACTCTTCGGTCAGGGGTTTGAAACTGCCCCCAAATACGCCTCTTCGAATCATCTTTCTGAACTCTACCTCCGGCCCACGCAATCATTCTTGCTACAGGTATTACATGGGTTATAGTCCTTCACTTCGCTGGTACCCACGCCAATAATGCCTGATATCGACTTCTGGGGGATCATCAAGCCGGCACTGGTTAAGCGAATGCCCGCGGTATTGCCTCTCAAAGCCCAAAAGAGCATTCCCTGTTGACCTATGTGCCAGTCGCAGTAGCCAGGGCTGAACCGCCGGCTAATGGTAAGCCCATAGGCATGAGCCAGTTCACCTGTGTGGGACTGTACAGTATCGGCCAATATCTCGGTAGCGGCTGATCCTATTGTATCCAGCACGCTAGCCTGGAGCACCAGTCCGTCTCCGGCAAGTTGGTTGACTGTCTCCTCCAGTTGATTGCCTATAGTCAGTGCAAACACCGCCACCTTTTGGCACTGCTCCAGCAGCCGGGCAATGGCCTCGCTCTTGAAGATAATCGAATCCTCAATAAGTGTAATAGCGCCGTGAACCCACTCGACATTCTTGATGACATATGAATATGAAGGGTCAACAAGGTAGTGAGCGTTCTCCACATAGTCATTGACCAAGGAGACCATACGGGCTGACGGCTCGTAATCAGTGCCGTACCTAAGATCTAACAGTACTCGCCCTGGGTCTATATTTAATCTCTTGCTTGCAGTTACCATTTTATTTACCTCTACTCTCTTCATTTTTGCCTGCCCAATTGAGGCTAGACAAAATGGCTAAAGTTCGCAGTACACAAAAGCCGGGGGTGACCACACTGTAGGAAGGCATTAGAAGAATGAGGACAGATAAATAGAGGGAAGCTTGGAAGAGTTCTGGAACAATGTATGCTGGGGAGATACCAACGAACTAGCACCGGCTAATTATTGGATGTATAGGAGGCAGCATTCACTCGTAGGTCAGCTTACGTACCGTTCTCAAGAACAAAGTCATAAGCTGACAGTTAAAGACTTGAATCTTATACCTGCTAATCATGGGCAAACCTCCCGATTACCCCACTACATTATAATAATGGGGCAATGACTCATTGTCCAGCCCACATGTTGCCACCTTCCACGAAGCGGAAACACCAGCTTTCTGCCACTAAATCCTTGCTGTCGACCATAATTTCTCCTGAGCTGGGCTAGTAGTCTATAAACTGATATGATAAATAATATCTATGAAATTCTGTTGACTACGGTGAGAAATTGGCCGCGGCTGTCCCCGAAATTAGTTCCCGACGGCAATGAGACGGTGACCTGTTGACCAAGAATCTGGCCTCAGGGGGTAAGGTAGTGAGTCGACGGCTGGGTACCCTCCTCAGGTCGCATGACATATCCTTTACGTTTAGCTATAAGCTGCGATAACTCACTTCCTGGGTCACCAATATCACCGAAATATATCGCTTGGGCGGCACATTCCCTGACGCAAAACGGCGGCAGCTCCTGGTCAATCCTGTGGGCACAGAGCGTGCACTTCTCCACAACTCGCTCCTCAGAGTTGAACTGGATAACGTCATAAGGACAAGCCGTCTGGCACGCCTGGCAGCCATCACACTTGCTCTCTTCAATTAGGACAACACCATCTTGACGCTTATATATAGCTTCCTGGGGACATGACTCCATGCAGGGTGGCTTTTGGCAGTGCATGCAGGCTATGGGCTGCCAGTACATTGTCGGCTCGGGGTACTGGCCATTACTTTTGGTCAATACTTCCATCCATGAGTATCCGGCATCGAGATTATTCTCGTCCTTGCAGGCAATAACGCAGGTAAGGCAGCCAATGCACCTCCGCAGATCGAATACCAGCGCGTACTGTCTGGCCATTTCCTACTCCTGAGCCCTCTTCACTTCCACCAGACAATCGTAATGAAGGGTATGCCCGGCGGCTCGGGAATCGCTAACTATGGGTTCTATATCTAACGCCGGATTTATTTGCTGCGGGTCATCAATCCTGAGGAATAGCTCGCCGTAGTGACCATCGATGAACTGCTCCGGTATCCATCCGCGATTAATGTTCACCGCCCCCGGAGGCACAAACTCGGTGAGCCTGGCCTTGAGCTTGGCTTCTCCCCGGTCGTTGAATATTCGCACGATATCTTCATCTTGGATCCCTCGCTGGGCAGCATCTACCGGATTGATGTCTAAACGAGGCCCTGGTTCAAGCTCGAGTATCCAGTCGCAAGCTGTTTGGGACTGGGTCCTGGTCTTGGTCTTGACCGTGAAAAGGGAGAGTGGATACCGCTTGGCTAGAGCCGACGCCCGTGGGCTCTCCAGGTGCTCTTTATGAGTTGGCAATTCCTCTCCGAACTTGACCAGGCTCTCACAGTAGAACTCAATCCTCCCCGACGGCGTTGGGAACCTCCCATCTTCGAAAGATATGCGAGGAACGTCTGGCACGTTAGCCCGAATCACCCCTTCACGGTCCAGCCTATCCGGTGTGATGCCAACCAGCGATGGGTGCGTCGAGTCCAGGAGGGTACCTGTGATGTCTTCCCGCGTTTGGCTGAAATAGTGGCCCAAACCGACCCGTTGGGCTAAATCTGACCATATTTCGAAGGCTGGTCTCGCTTCGTAAAGCGGCTCGATAGCCTTCTCCATCCGAACTATATGATATCGGGACACCTGTATATCTGATTGCTCAAAGACGGTCGTCTCGGGCAGCACAATATCAGCGTACTGGGCGGTCCAGTTCATGAATGTATCAAACACCACCACCAGGTCCATTCTGGAAAATATGTCCAGGAAAGCGCGGTGATTGCCGTAGGTATGTGCCAGATTTTGGACACGGATTATCAACGCCTTGATCGGGTATGGCTGCCCGTCACGGATAGCTATCCAGCCGCGGTACCCATTTGGTGTACCCGGTATATCCTGCGTTCCAGGTACACCGGGTGGACGGGTAACCGCGGTATCATTAAGGGCAACCGTATATGCCGAGTGGTGAGTAGAGACGCCACCGCCTCTAATGCCAATGTTGCCGCTGATAGCTCCCAGCGTGATGATAGCTCGGCAGGCCATGCTGCTGTGATAGGTGCGGGCTATTCCGTTGCACATCTTCATAGCGGCTGGTTTCGAAGTAGCGTATTCCACCGCCAGACTGTGTATTGCTTCCGGGGGAATACCGGTTATTTCTGATGCCCTTGCCGCGGGATATTCTGCTGCCCTGTCTGCCAGGAGTTGAAACGCTGGCTTGCAGCGTATCCCGTTTATGGTGTAGTTGCCAAAGAGGGCCGGTGTCACGTTGGGAGACTCGAGGGTAGTGGGAGCCCCGGACTGCTGGTCGAAGACCATGCACTTATCAGACCCTCCCTCAATCACGTCTCTTTCCCTGAGGAACATTCTGTTGTCTTCTCGTACCAGAAAGGGGCCGACGGTATAGCTTGAAATGTAGTCCTGGTCATAGAGGGCCTGTTCAATAATGACGTTTATCATTCCCAGAGCCAGTGCACCGTCAGTACCCAGTCTTACCGGGACCCACTGGTCAGCCTTAGCTGCCGTAGGAGTAAACAGGGTGCTAACCACTACCAGCTTGGTGCCACTATCCCTGGCATCGAGAATAGCCTTCATGTCCCGCAGGGCTGTGTCGGCCGGGTTCCACCCCCAGAGTATTAGAAGCTTGGCGTTGGCATGATCACGGGAATCATGCCCCTGCCCGGAATCACCTACAACCATCAAGCTGCCGGCTGGCATGCCGCCGTCAGCGAAGTAACCCTTCGTTTGCAGTACGCTGGCTCCCCAGGCATTAGCAAATCTATCTCCCAGGCGGCGCCCCAGGAGGCCAATATTACTACTGCTGCCACTTTCGACATAGACTGCCTGCTCACCATACCTTTCCTTTATCTCTAGCAGCTTGCCAGCTATGGTGTCTAATGCCTCATCCCAGGATATCCGCTGCCATTTGCCTTCCCCTCGGGGCCCTGCTCTCTTGAGCGGATATTTAAGGCGGTCAGGGTGGTCTACCAGTCGGTGGCTAGATAGCCCCCTGGCGCAGACACACCTGTCATCTGCCCATTGGGGCAGGTCGGTCGACTCTACCTTATGTATCTTGCCATCTTTCACCCACACATTAAGGATACAAAAGGTATGGTCACCGGCGAGTGGACATACAGTATGTACCACTTTATCTTTCATGCTAGTTCAAAGTTCGACCACCGGTGGCGATGGCCTTAGACTGCCTTTCAGTTTCATCGGTACTTCCTGGGCGCAGAAGCTTCTGCGGGCCGTCTCGCTGACTGCTAAGAACATTATCACATTTGGATGCTCAGGTCAATCCCTTCCTAAGTCAGGGTGCCCTTCTCGATTCTTTCAACGGCTTTCCTGGCTTGGAGCTCAGCAATTTCTTCTGGCGTTCCCACAAATATGGCAGCCGCGGGACAGCTTGCCTCACAGGCTGCCTTCTTACCTTCTTTCAGTCTGTCGATGCACAGGTCGCACAATACAAGTTTCCCATCCTCATCAAAGCTGGGAGCACCATAGGGGCAAACCCAAAGACACACTTTGCAGCCAATACATCTTTCCCGGTCAACCAGCGTTATGCTGGTCTGGGTATCTTTGTAAATAGCGGATACCGGGCAGACTCGGATACAGGGTGCCTCCTGGCAGTGCATACAGGCGATGGAAACGAAAGCTTGATATATCCGGTCACCCCGTATCTCGGGGCCACATTGATAGACATTTATCAGGTTCCTGCCTTTTGGTCCAGCCGGTGCCCACGGGACAGGGTAAGCAGACGACATATGCTTAACCTTACAGGCAATAATACAGGTTTTGCAGTTGACGCACGCATCCATATCACGAAAGACCGCTTTACCCATCATCATCTCCCTCCGTTTTGTATATCCGGCACAACAAGGCTCTGAGGTTTACCGACCCGCAAGCGGGATCAAAAGGCCCTTCGTCACTGGTGAGCACATTGGCATTGCTTATCAGGAATCCGTGTTCAGGCCCCGGTTTTTCCGGGTAGGACCACGAGCTTTGAACGACAACGAGGCGAGGGTCCATCCCGGCAAACAGACTGGCCTTCTGCTTTATTCTGCCCCTTGGTGATTCTATCCAGACCCAGTCTCCCTCGGCAATCCCACATTCCCTGGCGGTATCAGGATGGATTTGTACCCGGGGATAGGGCTGGAGTTCTCTTATCCAGGGTAGGGTGGTATATTGGGAATGGAAATAGTAGGGTGTGCGGCACCCGGTGTTAAGAATGAGAGGGTAGTCTTTGGCCAGTTCCGGGGTCGAATAATAGCTTTCGCTTGGCTCCACATAATAGGGTAGGGGGTCGTATCCTAGCCTCTCCAGTATTGTTGAATACAGCTCTACTTTTCTTGTTGGCGTGGGGAACCCACCTCCGGGGCCCCAGTAATCGGTCTGGTGCTTGTGGTACTGCTGCTCCTTTCCCATTCGGGCCAGAAAGCCCATTTCCTTGAATTCTTTCCACTTTATGTTGGCTTTCCTCAGTTGATAGTCTAACATCTCCTCAACGCTGTTAAACCAGTACTGGGGAGCAATTCTTTTGCCCAGCTCATTAAATACTTTGGCCGTCGGCCAGGCCTCGCCTGGCGGTTCCACTACCTTATTTGTGGCGGCGACCATGAAACGGGCATGCATGTCCCAAATGTCGTCTTCCTCCAGCCAGTGGGCGACTGGCAAAACTACATCGGCAAGCTCAGCAAACGGAGACATGAACTGTTCCGCCACCGATATGAACTCCAATTTTAGCAGTGCCTCGCGTACATTCTCTGAGTTGGGCAGGTTGAATAAGGGGTTCCCGCCATGCTGGTGCAACATTCTTATGATACAATTACCTTCCCTTAACTGCTTGAATACAGTGTCCGGGTGGCAGCGGCCGGGACCAAGCCTGAAGGTATCGGCACCAATTGCGCTATCCCGGTTTTCTTTGGGCACCCGTATCTCCGTGCCGAAATCCTCCACTGGACCGGTATCTGGAGGAATCCAGTTCACCATACTACCTGGTCGTTCAATATTACCGGTTACGGCAATCAAACATAGTATTGCTCTCAGATTTTGGGTGGTATTGGTTGAAGCCTCTATCGGCTCGCCCATCTGAATGCATCCCGGCGTGTCCAGGGCCAACATTCGGGCAGCCCGGACGATTTTCTCCGTGGGCACCCAGGTAATCTCGGACACTTTCTCCGGGGGGTATTGCTGAACTCGCTCCCTTAATTTGTCAAAACCGTAGGTCCAATTTGAGACAAACTCCTTGTCATAAATGCCCTCATTGATGATTACGTTGAGCATACCAAGGGCTAAGGCGGCATCGGTTCCCGGCCTCAGCTGTAACCACAGGTTTGCCCGATTAGCAATCGCTGTTGCCCTGGGGTCCACCAGAATCAGGTTCTTGGCATGTTTCAAGGAGTCCAGGAACCAGACTGCCATTTCGCCGTCAGCGTTGTTTATTTCCAGTTGCCTGGCCCACGATATCTGTGTCTTGGGGAATTGCCCACCCCAGCCGTGATAGTCACAGTACAGCCTGCTGCCTACCGTAAGTCGGGATACCGCCAGTCGGGGAATGAAACAGATGTAGAGTGGACCCAGATTATGTGCCGTTCCAATGGAGTTTGTTAATCTGACCGTGTACCTGTTGTATCCCCGACCAGTTCCCTGACCGGTGGCTATTGAATTTGCGCCGTATTTCTCAGTATAGCCTTTGATTCTATCGGCAATGGTGTCCAGAGCCTCGTCCCAACCTATTCTCTGCCACTTGCCTTCCCCCCGCCCGCCAAGTCTCTTCATCGGATAGGTAAGACGGCCGGGATTATTAATATGTTGTATGCTGGCCAGTCCCTTGGCACACATAGTACCTCTCATGGGCGACTGCGGATTTCCTTCAATATAGGTAATTACCCCATTCTCCACGGTTACCAGTACCCCACAACCGCCATGGCAGCTCTTACAGGTGGTCTGTATCGTCTGCTTTCCACTCATACTACCCTCCTCGATTTGCCGGCTTCATTCTTGGACAGGGCCACCCGCTACCTCATAGTAGTTCCCTTTGCCGCTGCACCTCAGGCAAAGATCACCATTGGTGGCAGGATGTGTCTCGCCACAAGAACTACAAATAACCAGTGGAGCCTTCTTCATTTTCCTGTGGCGGGCGACCTTTACCCTCTGCCACGAGAGAATATCTCGCCCTGCCTTCATGACTTCTTCGGCCACCTTCTCCTCATCAATGTCACCGATCCTCATCAGCCATTGCTCAACAACAGGATATTTTCTGGCTTCTTCCAGGTTGATATAGACGCGTATGCCATCAAGTTCGTATTTATCATAAAGGGTAATGGCTAGCTTGCCCCAATCTTGCACCTGCATCCAGCCATTGCCGTAAGAGCAAGGAGTCATCAACTGGACGGCATCCGGTAGGCAGGCCTTTGTTTCCACAACCGCATTTATCAAGTTGCGAGGTCCGAGAAGCTCCTTGGCCAAGTCGACCATTATAGCGCCGAGAACAAAGCCCGGACTCAAGTAGCCGTGAAACTTAACGCCCTGTTCCAAGTAAGGCTGTAGACGCTGTGCCATACTGGCTGCTAGCTCGTTCATCCCAACTTTGTGAGAGGTGACCATCGTTTCTCCTCCTAAGTCAGCAATCATCAGACCGCCTCAATTGTCTATTGGCTTTGCTCTAGCCAGAAACTGCGTTTTGAACAGGTCCGTACCTGATACTTGTTTTCAGCCGTGGTGCTTCCCAATCGCTTTATTATATAGCGGTGCCATCAGTAGGGCAACACTGGCTGGTCGAGATTGTTTATTAACCTCACCCCCTTAATCCCCCTCTCTTACCTACACTCCCCCTTCCCTTACTAAGGGAAGGGGGTCAGGGGGATAGGTTGCTAATCAACCTAGTCTGCCGCTGTCTGGACGGGTTGATGTGTATTTCAGTGGCCGGGCAGGGGGTAACACAGGGCAAGTACGCGGCACCAGGAATGGAATAACCGAGGTCTTCCCTCGTGAAGTCCTTCTCACTCCGGTGGCCAACCTGGGCAGGGCAGATGGACAGTCTGCCCTACTCTTTCAGTTCTTCAATCTGCCGCTCGGCCTTTTGAATCCATTCCCGATTGGCAGTTAAAGCAATGAACTTCATGAACTCAGCTATAGCATCGACTTTCCTACCCTGTGCTTTATAGGTGAGACCCCTGTTGAAGTAGGCCTCAGCATACTCTGGGTCGATCTCGATAACCTCTAGGGTACTTGCGGGGTACATCTCCTCCAAATATCGGGGCATTGTGTAGCCGCCACCTCCGATAAATAGTACGTGAAGGTTAGGATTGCGTTGGGCGATGAAGGTCGCTAGGTCGGCGAAGATTTTCTCGTAGTTGTACACTAGGAAGGTGGGGTCTTCCAGGCTGACGTAGCTGTGCAGCAGAGCATCCAGGTGCAGGGCCTTCACCTGGTGCCCTTCCTCTACGGTGTCGTCCACGCGGATAGAATAGTAGTTGCTCTCCAGTAAATATTTGGAGTCCAGCGCTCTGTTAGCAACAGTCAGGCCACTGACGCAAAGGAAGACGGCCAGGCAAGCAATGGCCGGTACCTTCGCTCGCCACAGGTTTCCGAAGACTAGGGACATAAGGAGCAACGTGACGGCAACCGAGAAGATGATTGCCCTGGTCCCAATCCACTGAATCAGGACGAAGCCAGTAATGAATGTCCTGAAGATGCTGCCAGCAGTGGAGAGTGCGTAGATCTTCCCCACCACGTTGCCGGTGTTGCTTAAATCTCGAAGCCTGAGCTTGATCACCACCGGGGTTACCATCCCTAGGATCAAGCTGGGAATAAAGAACAGTGTGGCCGTTACCAGGACGATCCGTTGTAAGAGGGGTAGCGTGCGGAGCCCCTCCGAAACCGGCTCCACCAAGGGGAGCACACTCAGGGTGAAGATGCCGCTGGCCAGTAGAATGAAGCCCAGGGTTGTAGGAGAGGGGAATCGGTCGGCCAGCCGACCGCCAACGTAGTTCCCGATGCTTATACCGGCCAGGACGACACCGATAATGCTGGTCCAGGTGTACAGCGAGACACCAATGCTGGGGGCAAGAATTCTAGCGGCTACGATTTCGATAACCAATCCACAGGTGCTGGCAGTTGACCACCATTTGGGGGTGTTCTACCCCTGTTGCGTATTTCGCTCGTTGCTCAGTGGAAACAGAACGAACTCAACGTAGGTCTATGTTCAATAACGGCTCGATAAGGCCAGCACGCACCGCCTTCACTGCCGCCTGGGTTCGATCCGAGACGCCCAGCTTCGACAAAATGGTCTGCACGTGTTTCTTGGCGGTTTCCTCGCTGATACAGAGCGTACGCCCGATCTCCTTGTTGCTCTGTCCTTGAGCCACCAGCCGCAGCACGTCATGCTCACGAGGTGTCAGGCCATTTGGGGCTCCACTACCTGCAGGTTTCTTTTCGGATTGACCGATAGCCGCATCGGCCAAGCCCAGCATGGCCTCGCGTAACAGGCTGGTCTTAATTAGCATGCCACCGCTATTTACCGCCCGGATGGTGTGGATGATGAGGTCTCTGACGGCATCCACAATGTAGGCCTCATTGTCATATATGGTGAGCAGGATGACCGCTGTAGATGCCAGCTGACTCTTGATGCGACGGGTGGCTTCCAAGCCGTCCAGATTGGGCATGCGGACGTCCATCAAGACTATGTGAGGCTTGTGTTCGTTGGCTTTCTCGATAGCCTCAAGGCCGTCGGCTGCCTCGGCTACGGCTTCAATGTCCGGAGTCGTGGCCAACATGGTACAAAGACCTTCCCGGACCACGGGATGATCGTCTACCAGAAGCACCTTTATCTTATCCGTGCTACTCTTGGTGGCCACTGAACGGTATCTCCACGTTTATCACTGTTCCCTGACCGGGCGTACTTTGAATGTCACAGGTTCCCTGCAGTAGTTCAGCCCGCTTGCGCATGCTGAGCAGCCCGGTGCTCCTTCTCGGCGACAAATCCCGCGGGCTGTAGTTAAAGCCGACACCCCAATCCCTTACCTCGACTTTCACCTGGCCATCGGCTGAGGTTATTCCGACATGGAGGCGCTTGGTAGCAGCATGTTTTCTGGCATTGGTGATGGCCTCGTGGATAATTCGATATAGCCCCGTCTCAACATCCTGGGGAAGCCGGATGGCATCGGCCCTGAAGTCTATTTTCCATCTGGTTTCCTGCGCCATATGCCGTATCTCCTGACGGAGTGTAGCCACCAGACCGACGTCTCTCAGAGTCGCCGGCTGGAGACTGTTGATAACTTCCCTGGATTCCTGAATGGCCTGCTTTACCAGGGTACTGGCCTTGAGAAGCAGTTGTCGGGCATGAAATGTGTCAGAATAATGTCAGGAGGCATGTGGAGAGAACAGGGAGCCCTTTCCCATTGCTTTCACCGCTATACCACTAAAAAGAGGAGGTGACGGAATGGCTGTAGAGAAAACGATGGCATCGGACAGTCTGGCGGAGGTGATTGACCGAATTCTGGACAAAGGGATTGTGGTGGATGCCTGGGTGCGCGTTAGCCTGGTCGGTATTGAAATTCTGGCAATCGAGGCCAGGGTCACTGTTGCTAGCGTGGACACCTTCCTGAAGTATGCTGAGGCAGTCGGGCTGACAGCGGCCGCAGCCGCCTAGGAGCAGTAGTATTTAAAGCGCCTCGGGGTGGCCATGCCGGGACCTGATACGTGTACCGGGCTCCCCGTATCGGGTGGGTCGGAAACGGATGGCAACTGAGGGCCAGAGAGGGTGCTGGCATGGTGACCCATTGGGTGTGGTCACCCCATAAGCGCACAAAGGAGGAAGAAAATGCCAACCAGAGAAGAAATGAGAAGTCTGGCCGAGGAGATTGTTGACTCTTATTCGGATAGGGTTGCCGGGATAGCGCAGCTCAGAGAGACGGTGAAAATGGACCTGCGAGAGTTGCGGACACATAGGGTAGCTATGAGTAGGGAAATGAGAGCTGACCTGGCCAGAGACGCAGCAAATAGAAAACACGAAGTGGGTACCATGCTCAAGGAGTTTGATGATGCCCACGCTGCCATGAGCAAGGAACTGAAGGCTAATTTGGCCAGAGGTGTGGCCGACTGCAAGCGTAGTGTCGGTGCGATGCTCAATAGCTTTGGCCAATCCCGCACCGCCATGAGTAAGCGGATTAGGGCTGACCTGGCAAAAGGAGTGACCGACCGAAAACATGAAGTGAGTGCTACGCTTAAAGGCTTTTCTGTCGAACTCAATGAAGTTCGTTCCGAGCTTGCCGGAGCCCGAGATGAATGGCAAACACTGACCGCTACCATGCAGGCACAAAGAGTCGGGCTAGCGGTTGAGGTGAAGCCACCAGAGGCGGTTGTGGTGCCTGCTGAGAAGATAGCCGAAGAGGAGGCCGTCGAGATAACTCCGGAGACTGTTGCCCTCAGTGACCGGGTGTTTGAATACCTGGCCAACCATCCTGATGGCGCCAGGATGACCGAGCTGGAGCAGGAATTCGGAGTGCCTCGCATCCAGATGGCAAGGTTACTCAGGGGCCTAATGGACGAGAATAAGGTAAAGAAGCAGGAACTCCTTTACTTGGCAATATAAAAATTGCCAGGGTATTGCGTCAGGGCTCAATTTAAATGCGTAGCGGTAGCGGGGATGGCAGATCTTTTGGCGTAGCTTTTCACACCTTGTGGTAGCCAGGCCATCTGCCGGGTAGAACGTACAGAAAGAGAGGTGAATTACATGGTGATGCAAGGAACAGTGGATGTCTTGCTGGAGCCGCGTCCGCTGGCTAACTTTGTGGAGACACCGTTTGTCGAGAGCATCGTAGACCGGTCGCTAACGTATATTGCCGCTGGCTTTCCCATCCACTTCAGGGGAGCCTCGGGCACAGGGAAGACAACGTTGGCGCTCCATGTCGCCAGCAAGCTGGGGCGCCCGGTGGTGATGCTCCACGGAGATGAAGAGTTCAGCACCTCCGACCTGGTCGGCGGAGAATATGGCTACCGGATGAGAAAGGTGATTGACAACTTTATTCACTCGGTGCTCAAGACTGAGGAAGACATGAGCCGGAAGTGGGTGGATAACCGCCTCACCGTGGCTTGCCGGTATGGCTTTACCCTCATTTATGATGAGTTCACCCGGTCTCGCCCTGAGGCCAACAACGCCCTCCTTTCAGTGCTCCAGGAGAAGATGCTTGACCTGCCAGCAGCCAGGAACGGTGAAGGCTATCTTAGAGTCCATCCTGACTTCACCGCTATCTTCACCAGCAACCCGGAGGAATATGCCGGCGTCTATCGCAGCCAGGATGCCCTCCGTGACCGGATGGTGACCCTCGACTTAGAGCACTTTGACGAGGAAACGGAGATAGCCATAACCGAGGCCAAGTCGGGGCTTGACCGAAGCGATGCTGAGAAGATTGTGCGCATTGTCCGCGGTCTGAGGGAGTCGGGAACATGTGAATTTGCCCCCACCGTCCGAGGCTGCATAATGGTAGCCAAGGCACTGAAGGTGCAGAACGGCTCAGTAGGTACCGGAAACGAGCTCTTCAGGCAGTTGTGCCTTGATATACTGGCCTCGGAGTCTACCAGGGTGGGCAGCAAGACACAAACCTCGAGGGTGAGGGAAGCGGTGAACAGGCTCATTGACCAATACTGCTGAGGAGGACATGAGAATGCGGCTGGAATTGACAGAATTAAGCGAGAAACCGCATCAATGCGGAAGGTGTGGCAAAGCCTTCACCAGTCTAATGCGACTCCAGCATCATGTAGCTGCCGAGCACGCTCCCAAGACGTCGAGGGATATCCGTACTACGCGTGACATCATGTACCGGTGGCGGGGGTAGCCGTTGATTCTAGATTTGTGCACTCGGCATGAGGAGGCAATATGAACGATACAGTCAGAGCTAAAGGCTTGGAAGACTTGAAGACGGTTACAACCCACCATATTTCTTCAAAGCCGCCGCGGAAGGGGACAACCTACCTGGACCTCTTTACCCTCAGCATGGAGCGTCAACGACTGGAACAGGAGCTGGCCGGCATTGAGCGGCGGCGGAAACGCGTTCTTAATCGCCTGGCCGATGTGGGTAGCGCCATGGAGAAAATGATGAACGAGGCGCAACCGGACAAATCAGCCGAGAATTCTTCACCAGACCCCGTTACCGTTCTTCAGTCAGCGGCAAAGGAACCGTGTGAGGGACGGCAGTGGAAGAAGATGACGGTCAACTATTAAATAAGCCCAACCAGAAAATGAATTGGACTGGGAATCCCCTTACCCATGGCGAGAGAAACAGAAGGACGGGAACATGGCGAGAACAGTAACCACAAGAGTGAATGCGACTGGAGTAGGTAGCCTAGCGCGGCGACTGATGGCTATAGAAAGGGCCAGGGCACTTGGTAGAAAACCGGTGGACTTTGAGGCCTGGGCTCTGGAAGTAGAAGCAAGACGCTGGGCAGCGGAAAGAACAAAGGGGAAACTAGCTCTTCGAGGAGCTCAATAATGGCTAGCAGACAAATAGTAGCGTCGCAGAGAACGTCTGTTCTCTGTGCCTGTTGTAGGGGGACAGGGCGAGACCTCTTGGGCATAATGTCTGCCCTGGCCCCCTGCTGTGTCGGTGCCGATACACGCTCTGTCTCAACCAAGACACCTTATGTTCGCCCTGCCTTCTGCCATGGCGCCGGCGTAGTCGAGGAAGGCAGCTAGACGATCTGGAGTAATGTCCGATGTATGACAAGTATGTCTACGGAATCATAGATAGCGGCAATGAGACCGACTTCAACATCCCTGGTCTAAGTAGTTCTAGCTCGGTGTACACCATAGCTGACCAAGACCTCAGTTGTGTCGTTAGCGACTACTTCGGTAAGGAATTCAGCTCCATGTCACAGGAGGAGGTGGTCCGGTGCCTACTGGGGCATCAGGTGGTGGTGGAGCACGCCATGACGGAACATACGGTGCTTCCAGTAAAGTTCGGGACAGTTCTTACCACTTCCGACGAAGTACGCAGCCTGCTTTCACAGGGCCGTTCACAATTTGTTGATGCTCTCGCCTGGATCCGGGATAAAGTTGAGATAGAGGTGGCTGCCACCTGGGACAGGAGGCGGATATTACAGGAGGTCAGTACCGAGCCAGAGATCATCCTCGCCACCAAGGCTCTGGTCGGCAACAAGCAGCAAACCCTCCAGGAGCAAATCCAACTCGGGCAGATGGTCACGGCGTCCATGGACCGGCGTCGGCAAAGCTACCGAGAGCGAATGATAAACTTCCTCATGTCGGTGGCCGTTGATGTGCAGCCCAACGCCTTGGTTTCTGACAAGATGGTGATGAACGTGGCCTTTCTCGTAGAGAAGGCAAACCAGGAGGAGTTTGATAGTTGCCTGAAGCAACTGAATGACCTCTTCCACGACCAGATCAACTTTCGCATTATCGGACCACTGCCACCTTATAGTTTTACCACTGTGGAGGTCACCAGACCAAACCCGGAGAAGATAGAAGAAGCCAGGCAGCTCCTTCATCTGGGCCAGACCTTTTCCGAGCCGGAGGTCAGAAAGGCGTACCGACACCTCGCAGCTCAAAGTCACCCGGACTATGTGGCGGCAGACGAATTGGCCAAAGGACGGTTCGTCAGACTTCACCAGGCGGCGGAGCTACTTAGTGCTTACTGTCATGGGCAGGCGGAGTCGGATGGCGACTTGTTGATCAACATAAGACGCCTGAGAAACGAGGAGGTTGAGCACCTCAGTTTCACGGGAACGGGAGTATAGCTGGAGTCACCAATGGCTGAAATGGCGAAATACCTTTACTGCGTCATTCCCTGCTCCGAGAATCGCACGTTCGATACAGATGCCGTGGGGAACGGGGGTGGGGTAGTGCACACGGTGTGCCACCAGGGTCTGGCTGCTGTGGTCAGTGACTCACCGGTGGCGCAGTACGAAAGCACCCGTCACCACATGATGGCTCACGAGAGGGTCCTGGAGACGGTTATGACGGAGTTTGTCCTTCTGCCAGTGAGATTTGGAACCGTTACCGATTCTGCTTCTCCAGCAAGGAACGTAAAAAAGCTTCTGGAGAGCAGGTTGGGGGAGTTTGAGAAGTTGCTCAGGGAGATGGAGGACAAAGTGGAGTTGGGCCTGAAGGCTTTCTGGTGTGATGAGAAGACTGTCTACCAGGAAATAGTAGCCGAGAACGCCGATATAAGAAGGCTTCGCGATTCACTTTCCGGGAAACCCCCGGAAGCCACCCATTTCGACAGAGTGCGTCTTGGGGAGATGGTTAAAGAGGCACTGAATCATAAGCGGGCTAAGGAGGCGGCCAGAATATTGCCGCCGCTCCACCAACTCGCCCACAGCATTCGGGAGAACGCGGTACTGGGAGACAGGATGGTAGTAAACGCTGCCTTCCTGGTTGATACCAGCAAGGGGCCAGAGTTTGACCGGGTGGTAAGCAAGCTGGATGAGCAGTCTGGGGGCAGAGTAGCCATCAAGTATATTGGCTCAGCACCTCCCTATAATTTCGTTAACATCGTGGTGAACTGGGAGGAACTTGGCTAGAGGAAAAGGTATGGGCTTTGTTTTCGATTTGCTGACATCTCCAATGCTGGGCCCGATAAGGGGTGTCCACTGGCTGGCAACAAAGGTTGCTGAGATAGCTGACAGCGAGGCATTGGACGAGAGTAAGGTTCGGGGCGAACTACTGGAGCTTCCGATACGTCTTGAGATGCTCAGGCTGGCTCTGGAACATAAAAAGGCTGGGGAAAGAGAAGCCTTGCTCCAGCCGTTGAGGCGGCTCTCCAGCGATTCTTGCCTTAACACGACCTACGGTGATGACATGCTCGTGAACGCCGCCTTCCTTGTGGACAAGGCTCGGGAGAAGGAATTTGATGCTACGGTGGAGGGGCTTGCCGCCCGGTATAAAGGCAGAATCGAATTCAAGTACATAGGTCCGGCACCTCCCTATAGCTTTGTCAACATAGTGGTCGAAGAGTAGTAATCGACAGTGGAGGAGATATGGCATTGGAAGCACAAAAGCACACGGCTGATAGCTTGAGTGACGTCATTGACCGGATCCTTGACAAAGGGTTGGTGATCAACGCCGACATTGCCGTCTCTGTAGTCGGCGTTGAGCTTCTCGGCATCAGAATAAGGGCGGCCTTAGCATCATTCGAAACTGCAGCCAAGTACGGACTGGAGTTTCCCTCGGGCACCAAAATGGAAACGCCAGCCTGGCAGCAGGCAATGGTTGGCAAAGAGACCTGTCTCCAGTGTGGCAAGCGGGCGTCTGTGGAAGAGTTAATGAACGAGTGCTGTCCCTGGTGCGGTTGGATAAGTGCCAAAGCGAAGAGGGCAGATGCTGTTGCCTCCGGCAACGGGCACCGCCAGGCGGAAATCCCGCCAGTGGAGGCTAGATAGGAGGCGCGATGAAGAAAGAAGATGAAAAGCCGGATATATCTGACGTCATCGGCGGCACGATTAATGTGTTCGGCCTCAAGATAGACCTGGCCAAGCTTCTCTCCTCTCCAGAGGATGTTAGAGACCGACTGGAGGAACTCAGGGAAAAGCTGAAGAAAGCTGCTGGAAAGGAAGTGCTGAGCGATGAAGAATGGAGACAGGGAGGCACTAGCATCAGCGGGCACCTCAGGACTGGTGGTGTTCTTGGCGAGAGGGAATACCATATTGGAACCAGCGGACCAGCAACCGGACGTACCAGCCGGGAAAAGGTATCAAAGCCACCTGAAGCTATCGAGCCAGCGGTGGACGTTTTCCGCGAAACGGAGGAGGTCATAGTCATAGCTGAGGTTCCGGGCGTGGAACTGGCAGAGTTGGAGCTCAGAGTCGAAGATGATGTTCTTTCCCTGGCCACGAAGCCGGCCGCCCGCAGAAACTATATTAAGAAGGTTGAGTTGGGCTCGCCTGTGGATGGCAACAGGTTGAAAGCAACTTGCCGAAACGGCATTTTGGAAATTCATCTGCCGAAGAAAAAGTGATTAGAGTGAACCGGAGACATGGTAGTCGATATCGATGAGAAAAACCTGAAGCATGGCCTTCTGGGGCTGGTAATCGCCCTGGTTGAGATAATAAGGGACGCTCTCAAGCTTCAGGCGATGAAACGAATGGAGAGCGGAAGCCTGACCGAGGAGGAAATAGAAAGGCTGGGACAAGCGCTTATGGATCTGGACACTGCCATCGAGGAGATAAAGGAAGAGCAGGGAATCGTTGAGTCCGTCAGCTCGGTCAGGGACGGCCTCGATGAGGTTGTGGATGGTGTCCTCGACAGCATGATAAACCCGCAAAGGTGGGAAGAGGGGCCTGGAGATGCAACATAGTGATGAGACCAATGCTGTGTCAGCGGCGGGAACTGCCGTCGCTGAGGATGGAAGATACCTCCATTGTGTCGTAGATACCGGGCAGAGTGCAAGCCTGGGGAAAATCGGCATCGAAGGGCATGAGGTCTATACCATCCCCTACAACGACATTTGCGCCGTGGTTCACAGTTGCCCGGCGCAGCCCTACCGATCAGATAATAGGGAAGTGGTGAAAGCGTGGGTAATAACGCATCAGAAGGTGGTTGATGCTGCCTGGGAGAGGTGGAGCACGGTGCTCCCACTGAGCTTCGACACCATAATAAAGACGGAATCGGAGAGAAGCGCGGAGCACAACGTGAAGGGTTGGCTTAAGCAAGAGTATGAAGTACTGATGAGGAGAATCGAGAAGGTGAGGGGCAAGGCTGAGTATGGTGTGCAGGTGTTCTGGGAGCCAAAGGTTATTGCTCAAAACTTGACCGAGATAAGTCCGGAAATCAGAAAGCTTGATGCAGAGATCAGAAGCAAACCAAACGGCCTGGCTTATATGTACCGACAGAAACTGGAAAACCTCATAAAGCGCGAAATGGAAACCAAAGCCGACGAATGCTTTAAGAATTTTTATGGTCGCATCCGTAAACACACTGATGATGTCCGTGTGGAAAAGACGAAGAAGGCAGAGCCAAGCTTACAGATGATTATGAACCTCTCCTGTCTGGTCTATAGAGACAGGTATTCAGAGTTGGGGGAGGAACTGGGAAAAATAAACCGGATGAGGGGCTTTGCGGTACGCTTTACCGGACCCTGTCCCCCCTACAGCTTTGTTGGAGGTAGTTGATCGAGGTATCTATGGAGCCAACGCGCAACTCACACGCTACCCTGGTTGATCTGTTAGATAGAGTGTTGGACAAGGGATTGGTGATCAATGCCGACCTCATCATCTCACTGGCCGGCGTCCCCCTCATCGGAGTGAACCTCAGGGCGGCTCTGGCCGGCATGGACACGATGCTGAAATACGGCGTGATGAAAGAGTGGGATCAACAAACTCGTGCTTGGATTAACGAGCATCAGAAGAATGAAGTGGGACCGATTTACACAGCGTAGATAGCAAGATGACTAAGGCAGTCGGAATTGATCTGGGGACGACCTACACTGTCGTCGCCGTAATTGAAAATGGTCAGCCGAAGATAATAACCAATGCCGAGGGCCAGCGGCTTACCCCCTCGGTAGTTTCTTTTGCCAATGATGGGAGACCGCTGGTAGGGCAGCTGGCTAGAAGGCAGGCCGACGCTAATCCAGAGAGGACGGTCTTCTCTATCAAGAGGCGCATGGGCTCTGACTACAGGGTCAGAATTGGTGACCGGGAATATACACCTCAGGAGATCTCCAGCCTAATCCTGCGGAAGGTCAGGGAGGATGCCGAGCAGTATCTGGGCGAGAGAATAGAGAAGGTAGTTATCACCGTACCCGCCTATTTTAATGACTGCCAGCGCCAGGCGACCAAGGAGGCAGGTGTTATCGCCGGTCTCGACGTAATTAGGATTGTTAATGAGCCTACTGCCGCCGCCCTGGCCTACGGTCTTCACCGACAGGATGTCCGGACGGTTCTGGTCTGGGATCTGGGCGGTGGCACTTTTGATGTTTCTCTGCTCGAATTGGATGAGGGCATCTTTGAAGTTAGGGCCGTCAGCGGCAACACCTGGCTGGGTGGGGATGACTTTGACCAGCGGCTAATGGACTATCTGGTAGAGCAGTACCGGGAAACCTGCGGAACTGATTTCCCGCAGCACGGAATGGCCCGGCAAAGGCTGAGGGAAGCTGCCGAAAGAGCCAAGACCGACCTCTCCAGAAAGCTGTCGACCTCCGTTTACCTGCCGTTTATTATTGAAGACCCCGCTGCCTTGAGGCACCTGAAGACCAATCTGACAAGGGAGGAGTTTCAAGAAATAACCGGAGATTTACTGCAAAAACTGGTTGGACCAACCCAACAAGCCCTGACTGATGCTGGCGTGAAGTCTCAAGACATTGACCGGGTGATCCTGGTGGGGGGCGCCACCAGGATGCCGGCCGTCAGGGAACTCGCCAGGCAGCTCTTAGAAAAAGAACCCTACCACAGCCTCAACCCTGATGAGGTCGTAGCTGAAGGAGCGGCGATTCAGGCAGGAATGCTACTCGGGGTGATTGATAAGGTGGTTCTCCTGGACGTGCTATCCCTCTCTCTGGGTATTGAAACCCAGAGAGGACTCTTTGCCAGGATAATCGGCCGAAACACTCCACTACCGGCATCAGAAGGACGCATCTTCACCACGGCCGACGATAATCAAACTTCAGTGGACATCCATATATTGCAGGGCGAGCGGGAGCTCGCCAGCGACAACATTTCGCTGGGGCAGTTTCAGTTGCCGGGCATTCCACAACTTCGCCGAGGAGTACCTAAGATAGAGGTGGCCTTCGATGTCGACGTTGATGGTATTGTCCATGTATCGGCCACTGATCTGGTAACCGAAAATACGCATGGTGTGAGGATTGTCTCCTCAAAAGGACTTAGTCCCGTGGAAATACAGCGCATGCTTGATGAAGCCGAAACCAGCGCCGAGGAGGACAGGAGAAAGCGAGAACTTGTCGAAGCGGGCATTGAAGCTGACAGTGCTATCAGTGCTGCCGAGATGATAATCGAAGAGCTCCATGAGTCTGACGCCGAAGCACCGGCCAAGGAAGTCTGGACAGCCGCACTCAAGGTTAAGCAGGCTTTGGCCAATGGGCAAAGTAGCGAGATAAGAGACCGAAGCGCCGGGCTGAAGGAACTGCTGAGCGCCATTTATTCCACAACTCTGAAACCTTGCCCGACAAATGCCTGAGGTTGCGCCACTATTCACTCTACTCATATAGCCTCCAGTCTTGTCCCCCCTCCTTTCATCGCATGACAAAGTGACTTCTGCCGGTGAGTTGGTCGGTCTTCCCCCTCGTATTAGGGAGATGTAATCCATATCATGGAGAGGGGGATAAAGCGGGTTCCCAGAAAAATCTTAGATTTTTCTGGGTGCTTAAAGGGTGCGAGGTTAATGAACAGTCTCAAATTTTGGCTTTTGTCATTTGGCGAATTAAGATGTAACCGGCAGTGCTGGATTGGTCGCGAATTGGTGCTGCCGGCTTTTTGTTGCTTGCTGAGCAGTGAGAGAAAAGGATGACAAGGTGCCTTTAAGAAGTATCCCGCCGGCAAATAGAGGTCTAGCCAATAGAGGCAGAAGTTGCCGACAACCAACCTCAGTCAGACTGGGAGATGGTGCTGTATTTAAAACGCCGTCAGTGGCCCCTGTTCCACGGCAGCCCTCCCCAGCCAAAGTAGCCTTTCCCTCAATTCAAGAGGTGAAGGTGATGAAGACACCGCGTAAGGCTAGCTGGGAGTTCCCCAACGGTGAATTTGTGGTCATGGTTGATAGGGAAGAAGTCCACGTTGAAGTCAGGCTCGGCCGTTTCATCGACGCTCTGCTGGTGAAAACAACCAGAGAAGAAGAGTAGCTTCCCACGTCACTTTCCCAGCATTGTATTGCTTGCTCACCACTTCTTTAAGGCTCAACTTCGAAGAGATTGCTTGCTAACCCCTCACCCTTTATCCCTCTCCCCTTTCCAAGGGGAGAGGGAAGATGTTTTAGAGAGGGGCTTTTGCCCCTCTCTTACTTCTACTGCCCCTTCCCTTATTAAGGGACAGGGAGTCAGGGGGATAGGTCGCGAAACAATCTCAATCATTTCTAGCTTGGTATTCCCCGACAAACCTGGTCACAGTATTGACATGTGTTGTAACAGATGTTATAATAGGTGTCAGGGGTGAGATGGAGCATAAACAAATCAAGGGCTTTCGCGTAGAACTGGGCTTATCTCAGGAGAAGTTTGCCCAGCTTCTGGGGGTCTCCCTACAAACAGTGAGACGGTGGGAGGAAGGCTTAACCAAGCCGTTGCCCATTTTGAATCTCAAGCTGGAAGAACTACGAAGCAGACTGGGGGGCACCCCCGGGGCTGAGGAAAAGAGGAAAGGGAGCAGTGAGTTTGAGTTTGGCTTCGGTAGCCTGTTCAAGGGAATTGGCAATCTCTTTGACCTCGTCTCCAGAATGGCTGAGGAGGGAGGGGAGGAGTATACCCGTACCGGAGAGATTAGCGGCTTAGGTGGCCAAGCTAAGGGGGTATACGGCTTCAGCGTCAAGATGGGATTGGGCGGAAAGCCGGTCATTGAGCAATTTGGCAACATCAAGGCTACGGAAAGGGGCGCGGTAGTTGCTGAAGTCAGGGAGCCGATAGTCGATGTCTTTGACGAAGGGGAGAAACTGGTGGTGATTGCTGAGCTTCCCGGCGTAGAAGAAAAGGATATTCATCTTGAGATAAGGGATGATATTTTCAACCTCTCTGCTGAAGCTGAGGGCAGGAAATACAGTAAAGAGGTCCTACTCCCGTCATCAGTAGCTGCCGACTCCATGGAATCTTCATACAAGAACGGGATTTTAGAGATAAAGCTGAGGAAGAAGTAAGGAATATGGAGAAGGTAGAAAACAAAAATCAGTGCTCAGGGTCTCCGAGGCACTGGCTAAAGATGTGGGTCGGGGGATCGCCAGGATTGACCCTCAAGATATGGCAGAGATGGGTGCTGAGGTAGGTGACATTATTCAGATTGTGGGTAAAAGACCGGCGGTAGCCAAAATAATGCCCGCCTATATGGAGGACCGTGACCAACAGAGTATCCAGAGTTATTCAAGCAGGCCAATGCTAACCCAGCCAAAGGAATCTTGCTTACCGGACTGCCGGGAACAGGTAAGACCCTGCTGGCCAAGGCGGTGGCCAGTGGCAGCGGGGTGAATTTTATTTCAGTTAAAGGCCCGGCTTTGCTCTCCAAGTGGGTGGGAGAGTCGGAGAAGGGAATCAGGGAGGTGTTTAAGAAGGCAAGACAAGCCAGCCCCTGCATCATCTTCTTCGACGAGATAGACGCCATTGCCCCAACGCGAGGTGCCAGCGCTGATTCCCATGTCACTGAGCGGGTGATTAGCCAGTTACTGACGGAACTGGATGGAATAGAAGAGCTGAAGGGGGTGATGGTTCTGGCCGCTACCAACCGGCCTGACATTATTGACCCGGCTCTTCTCAGAGCCGGCAGGTTTGACCTCCAGTGGGAATTGCCTGTCCCTGATGAGAAGGCGAGACTTGAGATATTCAAGGTACATACCAGAGGTAAGCCCCTAGCTGATGATGTTGACCTTCAGTCCCTGGCTAAGGTAACCGACGGTATGGTTGGTTCTGATATAGAAGCTATTTCAAGGAGGGCTTCTATGCTGGCGATAAGGGAATTCATTAGCCAGGAGGAGAGGGACTTGTCCCAGTTCAAGATTAGCTCCCGGCACTTTGGTGACGCACTGGAAACGATGGGGAGGACTAAAGACCATTGGTGAGGAAACTTCTCTATGTCCCCGTTATCCATATGGAACCTGACCTCGGAAGTGAGGCAGCTGCTATTGACAGCGAGAGTGCCTCTTGGTGTGGGGAGGAGAAGTGGGCCAGACATAAAGAAAGTGTCGGCAGATTCTGGGGAAGTATCGCTGATTATTTGGCCACTATTGATGCTTCCAACCTGAAAATATATCAGGATGGGCTCCCCGCCGAAGGTGCCCTGGGCAGGAAAATTATTGAGGAGGGGTCCAAACGGGGCAGTAAGAATCACCAAATTATCCTGGGTCTAGTGGCGAGGGGCGCTGAGATAGTAAAGACCGAGGACCCGGCTCTCCTTAAAGAGGAGTATGAACATATTGCCGGACTTACTCGCCCGAGCCCGGCTGCGGAGAAGACCGTCGCCTATGCCAGGTACAAACTCCGCAAAGACCAGCTAACCATGGAGAGGGACAAATTTGTAGCCAGGACGATCGGCCAGACTCTGAAGGAAGGGGAAACGGGGGTTCTGTTCATGGGAAGCTATCATGACATACTTGCCCGTCTCCCTCAAGACATCATGGTCGAGCCGGTTAAGGACCGAGAAAAGGTTAATGCTTACTTCGCGGAGCTTGTCTCAGGAGGAGATGAGGAACAATTCAGCCAGCTGGCTGATTATCTCGCCTCGCCATGTATACGCTGAAAGGCGTTGCCGGGCTTCCAGTTGCCCGCATTACCATCCCAGCAAGGCTTTCTCAAACAGGCTAATCAAGTCTCGTTGAGTGTACTTCCGTGGATTGGGGTGGGTTGCTGCTGATTCCAAAAGCATCTCCGCCATTTCCGCAATGTGATCCGGGCGCACATTTTCCCACGGTAACTTGCGTGGAGCTTCGATTGCCAGCAGAAGTTCCTTCAACCGATTAGTGCCCATTCGAGCCAGGTCTGGCTCTGGGGTGTCATTTCTCCTTTGGCCTAACGCGTTGGCGATTGAAGCAACCTTAGAGCAGGCACACGATATTGCTCGTGAGGCAGGGCTACACTACGTGTACATTGGCAATGTTTCCGGGCATGCCTATGCTAATACCTGCTGTCCCGAGTGTGACCAGATACTCATTGACGGTGCCCTTATCATTGACCATACCGATAGTGACATTCCCATCCTTTCCGGAGTATCTTCCTTGGAGACGCTGGATGATTCCATCCGGAGCTGTGGTAGACCTACGGCCTTGGTCTTTCATGGGGAAAGTATCTAGGTGGCTAGTACGAGCGATAGTACAGTGACCAAACTGACGCCGACAGCGAGTCCTTGAGTTGGCCCAAGATACTACGCTCATTATCTACGGCTCGGATTTACTGACACTTTCAGCCTGAAGAGGAAAGTTGTGGTTATCGATTTGTTGTATACCTTGGCTAATGATGCATCATAAGCCTGCCTCTCAACTGTCGCAACTACATTGTTGACGCCCACGAGTTTATGAGATAATATGGTTTGTTATCTCCTCAAAGCTAGTTTAGAAGCAACACTTCTGTTATAATTGCCTTGCAGCAATAACTAACGAGAATAGCCCAACCACGCCGATTTGGTGAGGGCCGGGGAAAAAAGTAGCATATGTTTAATCCGGTTACCACGGCCCCTAAGCCTTTGAAGGACTACCGAGCAGTAGTCGGCGACCAAGTCGTTGAGGAAATCCTGAGCTTAGCCGCACCCCTTCGGGGGGCGCGGCTAGTTCATATCAATTCCACCGCCTTCGGTGGCGGTGTCGCTGAAATATTGACCACGCTGGTGCCGTTGATGAACGATGTCGGGCTTCAGGCTGAATGGCAGGTTATTAGAGGAGACCACAAGTTCTTTGAGGTTACCAAAACCATGCACGATAGCCTGCAAGGTATGTCAATTCCCTGGAATCAATACCTGGGCAAGGTGTGGCTACAGTATAATCAAATGAATGCTGAGCTTTTTGACCGGGACTATGATTTCGTAATAATTCATGACCCTCAGCCGGCAGGAATCTTGAAAATGGTGCTTGAATCTAATGGCGGAGCACGCCACGGAAAGTGGCTCTGGCGTTGTCACATTGACCTCACCGAGAGCCGGCAGGATGTATGGCAATTCCTGCGACCATTTGTCGAGATTTATGATGGTCTCATCTTCACGCTCGAAGATTATGTTAAAGAAGGGCTTGGCGCTTCCCACATTTTTATCCTGCCACCGGCTATAGATCCCCTCAGTCCCAAGAACGTCGAGCTATCACCAGAGGCAATTGCGCAGGTTTTGTCTCCCTATGGCGTGAGCCTCAGCCGCCCCCTCATTGTTCAAGTCTCTCGCTTCGACAAGGCAAAAAACCCCTGGGGGGTAATTGATGCCTACCGTCTGGTGAAGCATGAAGTCCCCTGGGTGCAACTGGCTTTGGTTACCTCTATGGCACAGGATGACCCCGATACCCGCAAGTACTTTCAGCAGGTGGTTGACTACGCCGGTGGTGACTGCGATGTATATCTTCTGACAAACCTGGTGGGCGTAAACAATGTGGAGGTAAACGCCTTCCAGCGAGCAGCTACGGTAGTGGTTCAGAACTCAGTAAGGGAAGGCTTTGGTCTGGTAGTGTCCGAGGGTTTGTGGAAAGGGCGTCCAGTGGTTGCCGGCAATGTCGGCGGCATCCCGTTACAAATCAGCTATGGCAAAACGGGCTACCTGGTTAATACTGTTCAAGAGTGTGCCAACAGGATAGTCTACCTGCTCCAACACCCTCAGGTGGCAGCACGCATGGGGCAAGCCGGCAGGGAGCAAGTTCGCCAGAATTTCCTTATTACCAGATACCTTCGAGACTATCTGCAAGTCCTGAATAGACTAAGCGGTCAACTTGAAGATGTGGGGGGGTTAGAGTATCGGCCACGCTAACCCCGGACACTAGATTGACAAGGCTCCAGTCGGGTGCCGACTGCTATGGCACTTCTGCCGTGGTCCGATGTTTTCCTTATTGGAGCCAGACACCAGTCTACCGCCTCGCTGGAAAAGCCTCCCTTGGTGGGGTGGTAACTACATTCCTCACGTCCACCCGTACCGAAGACAGTCCAGAATATCGAGAGGGAAGCGGTGCTTTGTAGGATGTAGGAATGCTAATCCAACTAGGTGCTCTATAATTTGCCTGTCTACTGACCGCTGACCGGCCCCAACTTGTGGGTCTTGAATGCCCGGTGACAATATATGGCGTCCCTGCAAAAAGCTCCTGACGGGGTATTGATTGGATCACCTTGATATTGCCCCACAATATTTGAAGTCTGAATAGGTCGGTTGCCGGG
>SDBU01001365.1_pt1 | contig 35153 bp, 36 predicted proteins | sample 2277071 | NCBI WGS metagenome assembly SDBU01 (sample SAMN10397929, study PRJNA504765) | marine sediment metagenome | isolation source: marine sediment core GS08_GC12, 126 cmbsf | place: Arctic Ocean: Gakkel Ridge, Loki's castle | collected 2008 | reverse complement strand
GAACACAGTTGCTCCCTCGCTGAGGGAGGGCCTCGGCGGCCTCCCCGTGCCGGGTACGGCCAGGGTAGCCTACGGCGAGCCGGATTAGGGGTGGGTGCTTCATGGAGCTTGTCGAAGGGCCTGTCCTGAGCTTGCCGAAGGACTCGAAACCCATAATTATCCGCCTGCGCAGTAACGGCCCCACCGACCTGAGGCTGTGCAATCAGCCGGCTACCGAAATGGCCGTGGACCGGGCGGCCTGGCGGGATGGGGCGCTCTACCGGGCGGGCCGGATTGCCGGGGTGCCGGTACTCATGCGGGCGCACGCGCTGGCAGAGGACCAAATCGAGTTCCGGGTCTGGCCCGCGGAGGAAACGCCAGTGCCTGACAAGGATATTATCGCAGCCGCCCTGCGGCGCAAGTTCTCCCTGGACCTGGACCTGCCAGCTTTTTACCGTTTCGTCGAATCCCAACCAAAGCTACAGGACTTGCCGGTCCGGCAGCGTGGTCTGCGGCCGATCTTGAAGGATTCCCTGTTGGAAGCCCTATGGCTGGCGGTCATGGACCAGCAGGTTAACGTGGCCTTCGCGGATCAGCTCAAGCGCCGCTTTCTGGATGCTTACGGCCAGTGCTACCGTCTGGACGGCCTGGACCTGTGGCTGCTGCCAACAGTGGAACAGATTGCCGCCCTGGACCCCCACGCCCTGCATCCTTTGCAATTCACCCGCAACCGCAGCAGCTTTATCGTCGGCCTGGCGCAGCGTTTTCTGGCCGAACCGCACTGGGAGGCACTCCAGGGACCGGACGACGAGGTAGTGCGGGAACTATGCCGCCTCAACGGCGTGGGCCCCTGGACCGCAGAATATGGCGCCATGGTGGGCCTGGGTCTGACGGATACCCTCCCGGCGGCGGATATCGGCCTGCTGGAGGCTATGCAGCGGCTCTTCGACCTGCCGGAGAGGCCCACCCCGGAGCAGGTGCGGCGGCTCGGGCGGGACTGGTCTCCCTGGCGCGGATTGATTACATTTTACCTCTGGCATCAATATGAAATGGAGGATTAGGCGCCACCATGCTGTCTTACGATTATTGCCATACGCCCCACGGCACCCTGACGCTGGTGAAAAGCGACCGGGGGCTCTGTTACCTGGGCCTGCCCGACGCCACCGAGGAACAGATTGCGGCCTGGGCCGCTAAACGTTTTAAGGGTAGTCAACTCGAGCACGCCCCGGGATGCTGCCGCCGCGAGGCTTTGGAACTGCAACAGTATTTTGCCGGCAGCCGTACCACCTTCACCGTGGCGCTGGACCATCGCAATACACACTTCGCCCGGCAGGCCCTGGCCGAGGTAAGCCGGGTGCCGTATGGGCAGACCGCCACCTACGGCGACATTGCTGAGCGGATGGACCGCCCGCGGGCTGCCCGGGCCGTGGGCCGGGCGGTGGCTACCAATCCCCTGGCAATTGTCATTCCCTGCCATCGAATTATGGGCACGGACGGACAGCTGACCGGCTACGGCGGCGGCCTGGCGCTCAAGCAGGCCCTGCTGGATCTGGAATCCCGGACGGCATGAACCGCAAACTGGAAATCGTCACCACCGAGCTGCAGGTGATTACCCAGCTGCGTAAGGTGGCCGCCGTGCTGGCCTGGGACCAGGAGACTTACATGCCGTCCGGTAGCGCCCAAGCCCGGTCGGAGCAGATTTCCCTGGTGCTCTCCCTGGCGCACGCCCGCTTCACCAGTGACACCTTCCGCCAGAGCCTGGCTACCCTGGTGGACCTGGACGCGGGGACTATCGACAAGGACGGCCTGGACCGGCGTCAAGTGAGGTTGCTGGAGAATGTCTGGCACGACTGGCGCCGGGCAACCGCCCTGCCGGTGGAATTTGTGGGTGAACTGGCCCGCTTGACCTCCCAGGCCCAACACGTCTGGCAGCAGGCCCGAGCTCAGAATGACTACGCCCGGTTCGCCCCCTATCTCGAGAAGATCATCACCATGAAGCGGCAGGAGGCCGGCTTCCACGGCTTCCGGGACGAGCCTTATGACGCCCTGCTGGAGGATTACGAAATCGGGACCAGCACCCGGCAGATCGAACAGTTGTTCACCGGCTTGCGACCGGCGCTGATCGAGCTGGTTGGGCGCATCAAGTCCTCGAAGGCCCCCGACCGGCACGACCTCCTGACCCAGGAATTCCCCGAAGACCTGCAGTGGGAATTCGGGATGGAGGTGCTGCGCGACATGGGCTATGACCTGAAGAAAGGCCGCCAGGACCGCTCCGCGCACCCCTTCACCACCGATTTCCACCCCTCCGACGTGCGCATCACCACCCGCCTGAACCCCAATGACCTTTCGATGGGGTTGTTCGGCACTATCCACGAGGGGGGGCACGCCCTGTATGAGCAGGGTCTGGAGGCGGAATATTTCGGTACCCCCCTGTGCGAGGCCATCTCCCTGGGCATCCACGAGAGCCAGTCCCGCTTGTGGGAGAATTACGTGGGCCGCGGCCTGCCCTTCTGGCGGTACTACTACCCCCGCCTGCAGGCCCGCTTCCCGGACCAGCTGCGGGACGTGCCCTTGAAGGATTTCTACGCCGCCATTAACACCGTCACGCCGTCATTGATCCGGGGGGAGGCGGACGAGGTCACCTACAACCTGCACATCATGCTGCGCTTCGACCTGGAGCGGGCCCTGCTCAACGGGGATGTGACCGTGAAGGACTTGCCGGGGCTGTGGGATCAGGCCATGGCGGAGTACCTGGGAATAACGCCATTGTCGGTTGCCGAGGGCGTCCTGCAGGACATCCACTGGGGCATGGGAGCCATCGGGTGTTTTCCCACCTACATGCTGGGCAACCTGTACGGCCGCCAGATCTACGAGGCCGCCCTTGAGCAGATCGATGACCTGGAAGGGCGCATAGCCCGCGGCGACCTGATGACTCTGCGCGAGTGGCTGCGGGACAATGTGCACCGGCTGGGGCGGCTGAAGACTGCCGGCGAGTTGATTCAGGACCTCACGGGTCGGCCCTTGTCAGCCCAGCCCTTTATCCAGTATCTTCAGGCCAAGTATGAGCGACTCTATGCCCTCTAACCCGCAATCCCAAAGTTCCCCGGCCAGCCACTCCCTGAGGCTGCGGCGCATCTTTATCACCGGTATCTTGACCGCTATCCCGGCCTATATCACCATCCAGTTGCTCCTGTTCCTGTTCCGCTTCATAGACCAGTTCCTGGCGCCGGTGGTGGTGCGCTTCATCGGCTTTTCCATCCCCGGCCTGGGGCTGGTCTTGATGGTGGTGTTTATCTTTCTGCTGGGGCTGTTCGTGACCAACTTCCTGGGCCGCCGGTTATACGCCTATTTCGAGAACTTCCTGCTGAAGGTACCGGTGGTCTCTTCCATCTACAATACCAGCAAGCAGATCGTCCAGACCTTCTCACCTGACAGCCGCAAGGCCTTCCAGAAGGTAGTGTGGCTGGAATATCCCCGGCGGGGCCTCTGGAGCCTGGGGTTCGTCACCGGGGCCAGCCAATCCGGGGACGGCGAGGCTTACTACAATATATTCATCGCCACCACCCCCAACCCCACCTCCGGCTTCGTCATCTTCGTGCCCCAGGCCGATGCCATAGACTCCAATATGACCATCGAGGAGGGCTTTAAGCTGCTGATATCGGGTGGAATGATCTCGGCCGAGCGACACCGGTTTTTGAAGGGGCAGGAATCCCCGGGAAAGAAGGCAGTGAGCAGCGGCAAGGGGCGGAAGGCAAAGGGGAATTAGACGGCGGCCCTTCCGTCACCCGGCCATTCATGGCTGGGATTAAAAAGGTAATCACAACATTCAGACGCCGTTCAGGGTGTTAGGCGTAAACCCACCGGGACCGGCCCGGCGGTGAGGCGGTAAACGGTTATTTCAGCTTGGCCAGCTCGGCCTCCAGGGCGTCGAAGCCCTGCTCGGCCTTGAACTCGTTGTATAGCGCCTCCTCCTGGCGGGCGGTCTCGATGGCCTGGCGCCGGGCCTCGCCTAAGGAGTATTCCACCAGGATGAAATAGGTGCCGTCCTTAGCCAGATAGGCTTCCTTGATAATGGCGCCGGTGAGGCTGGCATCGGTGACCCCCTTGCTCACTGCTGTGGTGAACTCCAGGGCCTGGGCCCGCTGTCCCACGCCGCTCTCCTGCATGAAGTCCTTGACCAATCTCTCCACCTTAATCTTGACGGCGGCGGCAATCTCTTCCCTAGCCCGCTGGGCGGCCACGGTCTTGGCCAGACTGGGGTTCTGTTTTTTGGCCTGCCCCACTCCGTAGAGCATGCCCTCCTCTGCCGGTGGATTAAGGGCCCACTCCGGCATGTCGCGGCTTTCCCGCTCTTCGGTGGTTCCGGAGACCTTAGGACCGGCACAACCCGCCAGGGCCGCCATTACGACGCCCGACAGCACCAGGATAATGGTTTTCTTCATGATATCACTCCTTGTCGTTTATAATATGCAGTTGCACTGCTCTCTCAATGCGTTGGCTTAACGGTATCTCCGCCAGCCAGCGTTGAAAATCGGTAAAACTTTTGTCCCCGGCCGAAAAGGTGGCGTATCCTTCGGACACGTCGATCAACCCGCGCAGATCGGCGATAGGCCGGCTGGTGAACACGGCGTAGACGGTCTCATTGGCCGTGGCTATGCCGGGCGGGGCCGCCACCCGGTAGCGGATGCCCCGGTTGCGCTCCGCCTGAGTGGGTATTTCCAGCCAGACCCCCCCGGCGACGGCATTATCCGGCAGGTGCGCGTTGGGGAACATGAGCATCACCGAGTTGTCGCTGAGGAAATCGAAAATGTACAGGTAGCCGTCCCGGCTGGGGCGGGCGGAGATGATCAGCTCGTCGCCGCTAGCGAGCAGCCGCTCGTTCACCTTGAGCTCCAGCCTCAGCGACGGGTCGCGCTCCCCCTTCACCGGCACCACCCGGGCATTGAGGACAATGCGGTAGCGGTAGGCCCCGCCTTCATCCAGTTGCGTCAGGTTGCTGGAGAGCACCTTCTCGTCAATAATGTGGCCCGTGACCGACGACAAGGCAAAAGTACTCCAGGTCGATTTTTCGTAGGCCGACCCGGCGGTTTCGTCCATGACGTCACTGAGCAGGGAGGTAAAGGAAACCTTTTTGGGCAAGGCCCGTTCCAGCCCACCGACCCGGGCAGCCTGCAAAGTTTCCAGGCGGGCCTGACGGGGGGCCACACTGCTGGGGAACACCAGAGTGGTATCCACCAGGAACCAGCCTGGTTCAACCTCATAGTCCAGGGCGACCTCTGCGGCCCGGGCAGCCTCGGCGGCCAGGTCGCTCTCACCACTCTCGGCTTCCCGCAGGGCTTCTTCCTCGGGAGTAGGAGACATACCAGGCAACGGCACTTCAACGCCACCCTCCAGCTCCACCAGGGCAGCTTCCGCCGCCGCCCGGGCCGTGTCCGGCTCGGGACCCTCTCCGCCCGGCCGGGGGGCGCAAGCCGCCAGCAGCAGGCAGCCCCAGGTTATGTAATACCAGTAGCGCATCAGTACTGCACCAGCACCCGGTCCAGCTCGGCGCCCATCAGCTGCGGCGTCTGCTCGCGGTTGAATTTCCGCCGGGCCAGGTAGGGTACGTTTTCCATCAGGTAGCCGAACAGCTCGGTGGAAGTGATCTGTTGATCGTGGTCGCGGTCCGCCTCCCCCCGAATCCCCTTCAGGAAGTAGTAGGTAAACAGCCCGTGCCCCACCTCGCGGTACCAGGAGCTGATCTGCTCTCCCGACGAGGAAGTCAGTACCACCCCATTGGATAGGTTTGCTGCCGGGTTTTCCACGGAGATGAAGATCGGCGAGGCCTGCTGGATCAGCATTCCGGCGTCGCTGGCCCCGCTGAAGCAGGCGTCCAGGACCACCGTGACCGATTTGGCTTCCAGAGCGTCCAACTCCCGATAGAACCGGTCCAGGCTGTAGCCGGTCTGGGCGGCGTAGTTGGGGTCGGTGTCGTGGGCCACGAAATAGGCGCTGGCGTTCTCCAGGTCGGGTGCACCGTGCCCGGAGTAGTAGACGAATACATCCGACAGGCCCGGCTTGATGTAGTTGGCCAGTTGGCCCTCGAAGATGCGATTAAAGGTAGCCTTGGTGGCTTCCCGGTCCACCGCCAGAATGATGTTCTCCTCCTTAAATCCCATGGACTTGATCAGGTAATCCTTCATCAGCAGGGCATCCCGCCGGGCATAATCCACCCGGGGCACGTCGGGATGGCTGTAGCTGCTGATACCGATAATCACCCCGATGGCGTCGGGTTGCTCCATTGAGCCCTCGGGAATGTTCAGATCGACGTCGCTGGTGGGGAAGATCTCGGTCGGGTCGGTGGCAGCCTCTGCGGCTGCCTGGGCGCCTATCTGGACCTTCTTGGCCCGGCTATAGCCCTCGAATTGCTGGGCCGGGGCCAACCACGGTAAAGCCAGTAAAATTGAAAAACTAATGTATCGCGAATGCATCGGATATATCAATTATTTGAGGATTGCTGCTATCGTAAACCATAATCCGGTAGTCATTGCCAGGATCCAAATCGTTGCCGGGCATCCACAGGAAGAAATCGAACCGAATGTTCCTACGCAGAATTTCAATCATGGTTGGACCTTTCAAGAGGGCCAGGGAAACCGCGCGGCTACCCGATTGGTTCCACTCAATTGTATGCAACCCTGAGCGGGTCCAGCTGGTGGTGCTATCGGGTTGGTCGATCCGCAGCACGGAAGTGGGCCCTACCCGCAGCCACCGAAAGGTGTACTCACCGGTTTCATCCTGGTCGTCACTTTTTACCAGCAATGTAAAACGGGTATCCGGCCCGTACAGGGTGGTCCAGAGCGTCCGCTGGAATCCCGTGGCGCTGGAAGGAGGCAGGGTATCCAGCTGCGCCTCATACTCCTCCATCTCCCGGCTGAACAGACGCATGGTCAAGTTGCCGTCGGCCGGCCCCAGAAACAACTGCCCGGCGTAGGAGCCGCTGACCTGCAAGTCGTAGTAATCCAAATCATCTACCGGATTGATCACTCCCCAAATGGTGGTATCGATGGCCGCCAGTGGTAGTGGTATCGTGTCGTTGCAGCAGTACCCGTTCACCACTTCATTGGGATCTTCGGCCACATCCCGGACCAGCCAGTCACCCTCCTCATCAAGAATGAACGTATCTAAAATACCGGTACGGGTTTCATCGCAGCCGGCCAGGGCCAGGATCAGGATTGTGAGCGGCACGAATTTACGGCATAGCATCACTATCGTCCCGGGATGTGCAGCCCGGCTTCCATGAACAGGCCGCCGAAGTTCACCTTCGGACTCAGGAAATCCTGGCGCAGGCCTATATTGAACTTGAACCACCGCAGCAGGTTCACCTGCACCGCCACCTCAGCATAAACCGAGGGATTCCGGGTGGCGGAGAGGTGCGAACTGCCGAATTTGCCCAGAGTCAGCATATTATAGCTGGCCCCGCCCCCGATCTGAGGCAGAAGGATACCGAACACCGGCAACGGCGTATAGGACATCCCGAATGCGAAGCCGGCATAATTCAGAACCAGGTCCTCCCCATCGTACCGGGAGTCGCCATAGGCCAAATAGGTCAAGGCGTCGGCCTCTCCTGCCGGCAGGTGCAGGTCCCAGCTGGCATAGCGTCCCTCGATCCAGTAGATAATGGGAATGCTGGTGATCCGCAGGCCAACGCGATAATTGCCTCCCGCCACCAGCTTGCCATCATCGAGGTACCGGGCAAAGGCCTCGTGGGACGGTGTTTCCAGGCCGCCGTTGCCACCGTAAAAAGTCACTCCATTGCTGAGTCGCTTGGTGAAGCGGTTGCCGGCCACTAAGGAAGTAAAAAAGCCGCCTACCGTTACCCGGGGGCGGCCCACTACCTTGATCACCAGGTTATCGGAGACCAGCGCCGGTAGATCGTCCAATACTTTCCACAACACGGACTTGCGGCCCCGGCCCCTCACCGGACCCACATCGCCGGTGACACTCTCAGCCTGGACCGGAAATGAGTATCCGCCGTCCAGGGAGGCGTATACCTCAATGTTATACATCCCGTTGACTTCGCTGTCCTGCAGGGTATAGATCACCTCGATCAGGTTGCCCGGCAGCACGTTGTACTCCACCTGGCTGATGGACTGGGCTGCCAGGCCGGCCCAGGATAAAGTGATAAACAGGATTAATATTCGCATTTCACCCTTATTGACCGACTGGAATGCACAATGGTTGCCCGAAATATAGATAATCGCATCGCCCAAGCCCACTGTTTTCGTACAATGTGAGATCGATCACACAAAATTGGTTCAATGGACCAACACCAGCTTCAGATGGGCGCTCTGATTGCCGGCCCGCAGCTCCGCCACGTACGGCCCGGAGGCTACCTGGCTGCCCTGGCTGTCCCGGCCGTCCCAGCTGACCGTGTACTGCCCGGCATACTGACGCTCTGAGATCAGGGTGCGCACCTTGCGGCCCATGGCGTCGAAAATGGTGATCACCACCTCGGAATAGCGGGGGACGATATACTGAATCCTGGTGCGCTCGCTAAAGGGATTGGGATAACTGGGCCCGATGTCCAGGACCAGCTGCTGGGGCACAAACTCCACCGGTGATCGCAATGATTCCAGCATCAGCGGCAGGGTATCGCCGGAGGTGGCTTGACCGTGGGCATCGCGGGCTATCACCGTCCAGAAGAAAACCCCGGTGGAATCGAAATCAATACTTAGCTGGCTGGTAAAACCGGCGGGCCGCTCCCTGAGCACCTGTTGCCGGGCTGCATCCAGCAGTTGCCAGGTATAGGTAATCCGGTCGCCCGGATCATGGTTGGCACTTGGTTGCCAATCGAATGCCAGCAGGGTGTCTTGGCCCGTGAATACCAGCCGGTGTTCCCATTCGGTGATAACCGGTCCGTTAAGAGTGAAGGCCCCGGGCGGATCGTCCGCCGGCTCCACCACCAGGTTGAATTCACCGCTCCCGGTGGCGCCCGAAAGGTCGGTAACCGTCAACCGGACGACCAGCTCTCCGGACCAGTTCCGGGCGGGAGTTATCAGTGCGCCCAGCCCGGTCTGCCGGAAGGTGAAGGGCAGCGCCCCGCCCCCTACAGCGGCAAACTGGAGAGTGAGGTTCTCCGGTGGGTCGTCCACATCGGTAATAAACGCCCGCCAGCTGATAAAGCGCTGTTGGTCCTCCACCAATTCCAAGCCGGGCAGGGTGGCCACTCGCGGGGAGTCGTTAACCGCCACCACGGTCACCTGGAACATGTCGAAAACCACGGCGCTGGTGTCAGCGGCGTCCCGGGCGGTCACCACGAAGGAGCGGCTGCCGAACCAATCGGGCTTTACTGAAAGCAGCAGCTCCCCGCGGCGGTCCTCCAGGCGGACAAAATTGTCCCCGGCGGTATTATATATATTGTAGTAGGTGGTCACCGTCTCCAAAACTTCATCGGGGTCATAGAAAAGATGCTCCAACCGGCTTAAAATCAACGGTGTCTGGTCTTCGCGGATGACCAGATCGGCCAAAGACATCACCAGCCGGGGCAGATCGTTCACGGCTGTGATCCGCAGGTAGAAGGTGTCGGCAACCGTCTGGCCGATTTCATTCACCGCCTCGACCACCACGTCACCCGCACCGTGGTAATTGGGGGTGGTAGCCACTGTCAGACGTTCATCCTCGGTTACCGTAAACACAACGGCGGGCCCGAATTGGTGAGAGTAACTGTAGGATACCTGGTGGTTGGGATCGCGGAAAATCTCATCCAGGTTGGCCACCGTTACCGGTCCGCGGAAATCTTCCTCCCGGGTGATGTCGGGCAACCGGCCCACCCGTAGCAGGGGGCGGTCCAGGCCCCGGCCGGCCAGAACTACCCCCGCGTGTTGGGGAAGGCCCGCCGGAGCGTAGCTGATCACTAGGGTGTCCCGATAGTCAACCATTTCCAGCGGCCGAAAATACAGGGGGATTGCCAGACGCCCTCCGGGACGGCACACCAACTGAAGGGGCGGCACGGAAAAGGTGGCCTTCCCGCTGGCCAGGTGCGGTTGCAGCTCCAGGGGGACCAAGCCGCGGTTGATCACCTGCACCGGCAACATGGTGGTTTCCTGCACCGGCTGATCCTGGAACCAGAGGGTATCCCCGACCGTGACCAGGGGCGATTCCACTTCAGCGGTGACAGTGATAGTAACACCGGGGATCCACTGCTCTACGCCTCGGGGGCGCCCGGCAACTGCCTGGCTGTACAGTATATCCCGGACCAGAGCTCCCGGCCGGCGGGCTAGTAATTGCACCGGTAGCACTATCTGTTGCCCGGGCCCCAGTTTCACCTGAGCTGGTAGGGAGAGAATGCCAAGTGAATCGGCCCCGATTGGTGACGAGTCGGCCGGCTCAGCGGGTGTGCGTAACTGCAACGTCACCTCCTGCCGGGAGCGGTTGCGTAGCAGCACCCGGGCCGAATATTCGCTGCCGGCGTAGATGCGCCCCAGGCGCAGGGTGTCAGGTTGGGGAACTACCGGCGGCAGGGCCACACCCTGCATGTAAATATTCTCACGGCCTTCAATACCAGCTACCCGGAGCGGTAGGGTGATCGGCGTCGCCAGAGTGTCCGCTGTACGCGGCATCCAAGAGATGGTCAGGGCGGTGGATTTCCCCGGCGCCAGGACGGGGGGTGGCGAGGTGATCTCCATATCGGGCGGCAGTTCGGGCCGGTCAGGGAAAAATATGGCTTGCCGCCCCCGGTTTTTCAGCGAGATGCGTTGCGTGTACTTGAAACCGGTAAAAACCTGGGACCACTGCACCTCCGCCGGGACCAGCAGCAGCGGCGATTGCGGGATACAGAGCACCGACACCACCAGCGTATCCACCACCCCGAACAGGGGCGCTCGCCAGGGCAGAGTCAGTTGCAGCTGGTGAGTATCCAGATCGGCCTGAGTGAAGCTCACCGGGAAGCGCACGAACTGGCCCGGTAGCAGTTTCTGAGGGAGCAGCCCCACCTGGATTGCCTGCGGGGCCAGGGCGGCGCCCAAGTGAATGGTCCCATCACCAAGGTTGGCCAGATCCATGAATAGTGTGCGCGACTCACCAGGGAGCAGGTGCTCGAAATACAGCTGCTCCAGGCTGGGGCTCAATTCCGGCCCGGGTACGTAAGCCGCCGCCTCCCCGGTTACACCTAAAGAGTCCGGTTCGGCAATTGCCTGACCTGGGAGCTGCGTCAGCCAACAGGCCCACGCCGCCAAGAGGCTGATTTGATTTGTGATTCGCATTACTGAGCTAATTTACTTAAGTGGAGAGGCTACCCACGGCCACTCGGCTGCCAGTGTGCGACAGGGAACTTAACCGCCACAGGCTATCGGAGGCTAAATCTAATGATCAGACGCGGCTGCGGCTAGAACTTGTGACTCAAGCCCAGCCGGTAATGGGGGTGCATATCCAGGCGGCTGAAGCCCATGTCCAGGGCCAGCAGCTCGATGATCGGCAGGAAAATACGGGCGCCCAAGCCGAATCCCACCGCCGGTAAGGCGTCGGCCAGCGGCTCCCCGGGACCGTAAGCCCAACCGGCATCCACAAACAGCACTCCCGCCAGACCCGCTTCCACCTGCCAGATTAGCCGCCGCGGGAAAAGGGTCCGGCGCATTTCCAGACCGGCCACCAGCAGATTGTTGCCCTCCAGCCGACCCCGAACCGAGCCCGGATTATGGTCGGGAGCGATATGGTAACCCCGCACCCAGGTACGACCGAGGAATTGCCGCAGGTAAAAAGGCGTGCGGTGATCATATCGGGACAGGGCCAACCCCAGGCCCAGGACCACCGGTCGTTGTCCTTGGGTCAGCGGCCGGAATGTAGCACCGCTGGCAAATATCCACAGGTAATCCGGAGATTTCCCGTTCAGGCCCAGCACTGGAGAAAGGTGCAAACGCATGACGATGCCCCTGGTGGGATCGCGCCAGATATCGGTGGTCCGCCACAGGACATCCAGCCCGGCGCGGAAAACCTCGTCCCGCCGATCGATAAATTCGTTACCGGGCGGCGCCCAACCGGTGGTGTCTTCTCGCCAGGTCACCACGTGCCGGAGCAGGCCAATGGTCCCCTGGACCCCGAAGGTTTTCTGCGGAGAGGTTTTGCCCATTCCGAGCTCGAAGGACTCCACCCTGGAGCGATAGTTATACACCGGGTGGCTCCGATAGAGTCGTACCGCCCGGACCCGACCGCTGATTCGCTCGCCCAGCAGCCACGGGTCGGCGAATGTCAGACCGTAGGTTTTCTCGCCGCCGGCGGTGGCGCTCAGCAGCAGGCGCTGGTTCAAGCCGCGAAAGTTGTAGAAAGCCACACCACCGCCATACGACCAGCCCACGTCGTCCAGGTAATATAGTAAGGGGATGGGTACCGTCCGGATCGTCTCCACCACCTCGATAATCAGTTCCGCCTGCCCGGGGACCGTTTCGTGGGGATAGACCCGCACCGATTCGAAGATGCCCATATTATACAAGTTGTTTTGATCGCGCCGGGCCTGGAGCGAGTCATATGGCGCCGGCCGGGGATGGCTCACTTCCCGGCGGATGATATACTCCCGGGTGACCCTATTCCCTGTAACGATGATGCGCGTGATCAGGGGGGAGTCTGCGCCGGCTGAGAGGACCGGCAGCAGCAGCAGCATAAATAGGGCCATGCAGCGAGTCAAAGGTGGGCCGCGAAATTGATTAGGCGTCAAGGCAGTCTGTTTCGTCCCGCGCTGGAACAGTAATGGCCCGGAGCGGAGTGGCCCGACTCCCGGGCACTTTTCGGGAAGTGGGAACTTGCAACTCCCGGCGGTTGATATCAAGTAGTGAAAAGTGCCGGCGTTATCGGGACCATAATAAAGGCTCCACGGAACCGTGGAGCCTTTATTCAGATTCAAGTGGTTGTGGGTGCTTTCAGCGCCGACCGCGGGCCATCTTGGAGCGGGACACATCCCCCTGCTTGTCAATAAAATATAGATAGCCGGACTCACGTCTCACGCCGGCATCGGCCACCTTGGCAGCGCTACCGCCCTTCTGGCCTGCACGCGCCATCTTCGAGCGCCAGACATTACCGTCCTTGCCCAGGTAATAGAGGTAGCCAGATTCTTTTTTAACGCCTACAGTTTTGACTTTCTCTGCCATTACAAAAATCTCCTTTGATTGATTATGAACGAGAAATTTTAGCAGTCTTGGCTCGACTGGAAGTTTGAGTTTCTCGACGGGAATGTCAAGAAGTATTCAAAAAAAATTTCGAGGGGTGATTGCCCCATTAAAAAACGACTCTAACATTAGTAAATACAATATATTGCGAATAATATAAACGGCGGGTGGCCAGGATATTCTTATGGCAACTGCCCGAAATTGGCCTGGCCGGGTATCAGCTCCAAGACTTAAACGGTGTTTCTTTGGTCAGACCGCCCGGGACCTGTCAGGAGCCCCTCCGGCGGGTGCGCTCATAATGCGCCATCACCGACCGGAACTCGGCCTCATTTTCGCAGCGGAAGAAGTCATAACCTTGTTGGAGTTCGCCGATAGTGGCGCTGGGAGCGGGACCGTAATCGTGCCCGGGATAGACCCTGGTTTCCGGCGGCAGGGTCAATATGCGCTCGTAGACACTGCGATATAGCGCACCGATGTCGCCGAGACCGCCGATAGTGCGGCCCGTGCGCCCTACGAACACCGTATCGCCGGTAAACAGGCTGCTGGTGGCCAGTGCGTACCAGCAGACACTGTCGGGGTAATGGCCCGCAGTCTCCATGAGCCGCAGCCGCCAGCCTCCGGCCGCTACCTCACCGCCGTTCGGAAGTCCCTGGTAGCGAGGCAGGTTGCGGCTGACCGGTTTTCTATGGCCCACCACCGTTACTTCCGGTAGCCTGGTAGTCCAGGCCTCGAGCCGCACCAGATGATCACTGTGCGTATGGGTCACGAGGATATGAGTCAGCTCGCGCCCCAGATCCTGCAAGATCGCGCGCACCGGGCCATCGTCAGTGGCCGGGTCAACCAGAACCGCACCATCCGCTTGGTCGGCCCAAAGGAGGTAACTGAAATTGCGGTCCAGGCCGCCCTGGAAGGTCTCAACATTCATCCGCGCCCCTCCACCGCCCGGAGAAACCGGCCCATAAACAGTAGCATGCCCAAACCGCTTTTCAGGCTATGCCAGATTCCCCGGCCGAGAGACAACTCCTTGTGACCATACAAATTGCTGATAAACAGCCTGACCTGCCTGGGCAGCAATCTTTTCAGGGCCAGGGCCTCCGTGTACGGTACCGCCACGTCGCTCCGGCCATGGAGCACCCACACCGGAAAATCGATCCGGTGATAGAAATGCGAGGGTGAATCCTCAATCAAAAGGGGCCGGACATCATCCAGCACCCGCTCAAACAGCTTCAGGGTTTCCGGATTGCCCGGATTGAGCATCAAGTCGGCCATCCGCTGTTCCGCTACGGGTAAGGCCTCCCGGGCAGCGGCGCCTTCATCCAGGCGATCGTACACATAGTGCACCAGCACCTCCCGGACCGCTTCCCGGTCAAAATCGCCCGGAAGGTGGTCGAGGTAATTGTAAAAGAAAATGATTTGCCCCCAAGGGTCCGGTTCCACCACAACCTCCCGCCCGTCGTCCGTGGTCCGCCCAGTGAGTACAAACTTCAGCGCCGTCTCCAGGTCGCAGTAGCTGCCGTAGGTGAGCACCGCCCGCGGCGCTATCTCCCGCATAGCCGGTTCCAGTCTCGCCCTGAGCAGCAGGCCACCGGCAAAACTGGTGCCCACCACGGTGATCCGTCCCGGCAAAACTCCCTGATAGTGGGTAACAAACTCGTAGAACGTGCTCATGGACCTGACGCTCGAACTGTCAATTATCACCTCTTTGAGTTTCGGCAATCGGGGCACGAAAACCAGGCAGCCCACCTTGGCCAGGGCCCGGGCCAGGGCGTCCAGGACTGCGTGGTTTTCGCCGTAGGAGGTGGCTCCGTGGTAGATCACCACCGCCGGCCCGGTGGTTCGGGACAGGGGCCGGTAAATATTGAAGGGCTGGAGGTCGCCGGGGGCGTGAGGGTATTCCTCCGTCGAGACTGTGATCCGATAGAGACCCCGCCGCCGGGACTGGTCCCCGCCCGGCAGCATCAGCCACAGCAAGGTCCCCGCCTGCAGGAAAGCCCTTAGCCATCGCCAGACCCAGATAGCCAGGACCAGGACTAACAGCAGTCGCAGGATAGGCAGCATAATAGTCCAGGAATTGCCGGCGGGCAGCACTTAACGCACCGGGCCGAGCTCACCAGGAACGGGCGATGATACGCCGGCGCCATGAGTATATACCAACCGGCCGCCATAGTGACCCGTCACCAGCACCAGTCTCCCCGCTAGAACCGGTGCCAACAGGGTCAAGGCGATGGGATAATGAACCAGCCCGGCATGCCAGGGCATACACTATCCTCCTATCCAGATAAAGAGACTGTCCGATACCAGCACGCGCCCCTCAGGGTCCAGGAGCAAACCGTCCACACCGGGGAGCTCGTTCAATAACTGAATCCCTCTGACGGGACCAATGGGGAATATCCCCCGAGCCAGGGCGGCGGCCAGCTCGGTGGATGGCGCCACCACCGTCACACTTAGCAGCGAGTCCGCCAAGTGTCCGGTTTGGGGATCCAGGTGGTTATAATAGGTTACGTTGCGATAGGTGTAGGCCTGATCCAGGATAGAAGCCGTGGCCAGTCCGCAATTCTCCAGGAACAGCCGGGCCAGCACCGCGCCGGTGGCGGGATTGGTGATAGCATGCTCCCATCCCAGGCCATCGGGTGAACCGGCACAGGCCAGGTTGGCGCCCAGTTGCACCGCAGCTTCCCGGATACCGGACAACTCCAACATGGCCAAGGCCTGGTCTGCCGCATATCCTTCCTGGATACCGGTCAATGATACGGCATAGGCGTCGTTGGGAATCTCCACCCGGGAACGCACGGGAGACAGGTTTATTCGGGCCCGGTGAATAGGGAGGATGATCTCCCGGATCAAGGACCCCTGCGGGGGCTGCGGCGCGATGCGGAAGAATCCATAGGCCCGCTCCAGGTGCCCCATGAACAGGTTCAAACCGCCGCCGGTGATCTCGGACACCTCCAGGGCCTGCTCCAGCAGTTGGTACAGTTCCGGGTCGTCCGAGCTGTGGGTCTGGTTAAGATGATAAAGGATGCCGGCAGTGTTTACCGGGTCCAGGGTTTCTTCGATTCGGCGCACCTCGGCCAGTGCCAATCCGGTGGCCAACTTGAGCAACTCCGCACTACGGATCGCCAGGTTCAGCACCAGCGGCTGCTCGAAGGCTAGAGTCTCCACTGTGGTAACGGGGGTGAACCGTGATCGGCAGCCTCCGCCCAGCGCCAGGCAGAGCATCAGTAACGGCGCCAGACTCCCGGACCAGCACCGGTTGGTGACGACGCTTAACTGCCCGAAAGTGCTTAGGCGCGGCATAATCAACGGGGGTGTGTCACCAGGCTTGATCGTCCCGGCCGCCGCGATTCAGTCCTCCTGGTCCATGACTTCGTTCGCCAGAGCACGGTAATCCAGGGCGCCTTTGCTACGGGTATCGTAAAGATTGATGGGCAGACCGGCGGCCGGTGCTTCCGCCAGGCGCACATTCTCGCGTACTTCGGTAGCGAACACCAGGTTTCCGTAGCGGCTGCGCAATTCCTTTACTACCTCCCGGGAATGGCGGGTGCGGGGGTCCACCCGGCAGGCCAGGATACCGGTGACCTCCAGCTCTTCGTTCAGGTGCTTCTTGAGGGTTTCCACCGACGTCAATACGCGATCTACGCCGGGCAGAGCCATGTGGTGGGCCTCCACCGGGATCAGCACCTCGGTCACCCCGATCAGGGCATTGGCGGTGAGGATTCCCAGGGTGGGGGGACAATCGACCAGCATATAGTCCCATTGTCCCCGGGGCAGTCCCCGCACACTGCGCTGGAACAAGGTCAGCGAGGCGCCGTTCCATTCCAGGGCTTTTTCCGCCCCCGCCAGCCAGGCCGAGGCGGGCACGATGGCCACCCCCATCACTTCGGTGGCCCGTACCAGGTCCAGCAACCGCCGTTCGTTGATTATAATGTCGGTGATACCCCGGCCCGGGTCCCGGATGCCGAACCAATTGGTGGCCGAAGCCTGGGGATCTATATCCACAACCAGCACCCGCCGGTCATTCTCGCCCAGCGCCGCCGCCAGGTTCACACTGGTGGTGGTCTTGCCACTGCCGCCCTTCTGGTTTATTATCGCGATGGATCGCATTAATGCCCGATCGGCTCCACCGCCGGTTGGACCATCCCGAATCGATCAGTCTTTATTAACCACAGGTCGCTCCCGCCGGCCCCAAAAGAGTGGGTTTTGCCGACGATAACGAACCCCCCGTCACTCGTTGGTTGCACGGCGGTCCCGAAGTCCAGATCCTGGCCGCCGTAAGTCCGGTCCCACAACTTAACCCCCTGGATATCGGTGCGGATCAGCCAGACGTCACTGGCTCCGGCCCCGAATGAGAGGGTCGATCCCACAATCACGTAACCGTCGTCGCCTATCTGATGGACAGCCTGGCCCCAGTCCCGGTGGGGGCCGCCGAAAACCCGGCTCCAGGACAGCTCGCCGTCCGGCGTGAGTTTAATCAGCCACACATCAGTCTCGCCGGTTCCCCGGGAGGAGGTGGAACCGGCCACGATATAGCCCCCGTCCCGGGTCTGCTCCACATACCGGCCTTCATCGTATCCGGCGCCGCCGAAGGTCCGCGTCCACTGCAGCCCACCGGCACCATCGGTCTTGATCAACCACAAGTCCTCCTCGCCAATGCTGTAGGAGGCGGTTATACCAGTCGCGATGAATCCGCCGTCAGTCGTAGCCTGAACACAGAATCCTTCTTCGTGATCGAAGCCTCCGTAGGAGCGGCTCCATTGCCTGTCCCCACCCTTGTCGGTCTTGATCAACCACAGATCGCCGCCGGCCGCGCCGCGGGAATCGGTCCAGCCGGTGATAATATAACCGCCATCGCCACTGCCGCTGACGAAATTACTCCAATCCCAGCCGTCGCCGCCGAACCGCCGGTCCCAGAGCTGCTCCCCCTGCTGATCGGTGCGCAGCAGGCGCACGTCGAAGTTGGCCGGGGCAGCGGTGAGGGTGACTCCTACCATGGTAAACCCGCCGTCATCCGCCACCAGCAAACATTCACCGCTGTAGTACTCGCCCTGGGGAAACAGTTGGCTCCATTGCTGTTTCCCGCCGGCATCGACTTTCAACAGCCACAGAGAGGGCCGTCCCGTGTCCCCCGAAGCATTAGTCCCGGTGACGATGAAGCCACCGTCACTGGTCTGCCACACGCAGTTGCCCTCATCAGCACCCGGGCCGCCAAAAGTCCAACCAAGAGAGCCTGATTCATCGGCCCTGGCGCCCCCGCAAATCAGCAATAACACCAGCAATCCTAGCGGGTAATTTCGCACCGGCATGGTGGAAATTACATCCAGCCCAGCGGCCCGGCGGGAGCTTTATCCCACCAAGCGTGCTGCCGCGCGGCCTTCAGCCAATGATTTTACTATCAAGAAGTAGTGGTACTGGAAGGAGCCGGGCCGGGTTGCTAGCGGATGAGCTGCTCACTCAGGTTGGTATTATTGCTGGTCCCGGGTTCGGTGGTGCGTGAATTCCGCTGCTGGGCTTCGTAGGCTGTGCTGGCCCTGTTGGTCAGTTCCGCCTGGAGAGCAGCGGCTCGTTGCTGTTCGGCATTTTCCTCCGCCGATACAGGGGCTGCGACTGGTCCGGCCTCTTCCGCAGGTGCCGGCGCCTCTTCGGGAGCGGCGGTTTCAGCCGGTCCGGCTTCCGGTTCCGGGACGGCCTCTGCCCCGGTGCCCTGCGGCGCTGGAACTATGGGGGCGGGCCCCGCCAGCCGTTCCGGAGTAGTTATCTCCACCGGAGTAGCCGTTGCTTCCACGGCGGGCACTGGGGCGGTCAAATTTTGCTCGTCCGGAACAGGCGCGGCTGTCGGTGGCGCCGGCCTAGCGTTGCGCAGCTCATTATTAGCTAATGTCGCGGGGGGGGTTCGCACTCCGGCTACCTCCGCCGGGTTTGCGGGCAACGGTTCTTCCGCCGGGGCTGGGGCGACGGGAACGGCCACAGGTTCGGCCGGCTCAGGGGTAGGAGCCGGGGCTGGGGCGACGGGAACGGCCACAGGTTCGGCCGGCTCAGGGGTAGGAGCCGGGACCGGGGCAGCCGCTACCGGCTCGGCCGGGGCGGCGGGAGCGGCTAAAGGTTCGGGCGGCTCAGGGGCAGGAACAGGTTCTGCCGGAGCTGGCGCGGGAGCCGGGGCTGCCGCTACTGGCTCGGCCGGAGCTGCCAACGCTGCGGCCGGCTCAACTGCCGGAGCTACTTCTGTCGGAGCCGGGGCTGCCGCTGCCGGCTCAACTGCCGGTGCTACTTCTGCCGGGACCGGGGCTGCCGCTGCCGGCTCGGCCGGGGCCGCCAAGGCCTCAGCCGGAGTGGGCGGTGCCAGTAGGTCTGGAGGTTCGGGTACCGCCGGTGCAGCTGGTGCCGGAGTGGGGGCTGCCGCTGCCGGCTCGGCTGGGGTCGCTGGGCCTGCGGCTAGGTCTGGCAGTGCTAAAAGATCAGGGGGCTCGGGCACTGCCGGGCCAGCTGGAGCGCGCAACTGGGTATTATCGATCCCGGTATTGGCTGGATCGAAGCGATCCGCTGTCCGGGCCGCTGGGCCGAAAGCCGCCGGAGCGTTCAAATTATTGCCACCCCCCAGCTGGTTGGCCAGGTTGAAGCGGTCCGCCTCTCTGCCGGCTGGCCCGAACGCCGGTGTTCCACCGGGATTTGCTCCACCAGCTAGCCGGTTAGTGGGATCTGCATTCCCAGGCGCGGTGAAATTGCCAAGTCCCCCGCTGAGTATATTGGGACTAAAGCCGGCCTGGGGATTGGTCAAGCGACCCTGAACTCGGGCCAGGGGTCCGAACTGCTGTTGAGCACCGGCGGCGGCTCGGGGAGTGGTCGGTAGATTGCCACCAGCGGGCCGAGTGTCCTGGTTTGCAGCCGTGCCAGGTCGCCGGGCGCCCAGAGCGGTGCCCAGAGCAGTATTTTCAAAGCTGCCTGCCAGCCGGGAAACACGCAAATCCTGATTGGCGGTGTTGGCCTGCAAGCCGGGCGTAAACGGCGCTCCTTGCAAGGTCCCGGCCTGGGCTATCCCTTCCTCCAGGCCGACCGGGATGGCGACCACACCCCCGCCTCGGCCAGTGGCCGTGTCGGGGGCATTGGCTGTCAGAAAAGTAGTGGCCGCCCGGGCGATTTGCGCTCCCAGGGCCGCGCGGGTAGGCTGAGCCTCGGTGGTTTCGGCCGCGGCAGCGGCCGGTTCGGTGAGATTGACTATCACAGCCGGCGTGGCTGCCCTGGCGTTGCGGGCTGTGGTTACGGCGTCGGGGCGTCCGTTGCCCTCGCGCCCGTTGCCCGCCTGGTCCGGCCGGTTGGCTGCCCCCTGGGCTTGACCGAACGCGGAATTACCCCGGATGAGAAAGTCGTTTATGTTGATGCTGTCCGACATACGCTCAAGTTCTCGCCTTTGCGGCCGACAATGAAAACACCGGCCGTTTAGCTTTTGCTTACAGATTCAACGGCGGTCGTTGATTCTGTAACACTTGTGCGCTATAGCACAACTCAAATAGGCGTTGCGCCCTATTACTCTTCCGGTGCTATAATATATTCGATTCTGGACTTAAAAGCAAGTCCTATTCGTACCTCGAAAATAGCGCCGGTCGTCATTATAAAACACCGGCTCACCCCGGGCGGATGAAACTCCCGCTATCTGGATCTCAAATATAATAAGTGGACCTCAATATTCAGGACCGGTTTCCCATTGAGATTATTCACATGTTGTCTACGTCCCGTTGTACGCTGATCGCTGAAAAATTCCCTTGAATATAAAAATTACCACCTCCAAATTCAGCCCATGGATGGACGCCTGCCAACTGGAAATCAATCCAACGGCCGAACCTTCCGGGTCGCCCTGCGCATGCCCATGAGACTTTTTCAGTGCCTCCACCGCCTCGCCCTGGAGGAAGGTCGCTCCACTGAGCAGCAGATCATCCTGGCCCTGGAGGACTGGCTGGCCGCCCGTGAAAAGGATCCCGATCAACTCTAGCCGCTACGACCTGGGCCGGATTTCGGCCGGGTCAATACCCAAAATGCAACCGGGAAGTATCCAGAAATGGAACCGGTGACTGCCGGCCAAATGGCTTCATCTTCCAGCCGGGCGCAGAAAGTACTACGGTTTTTCCTGGTGCGGCTGGCGTTTGCGGCGCACGGGCACATTCAGACCAGCCCCCTGGACGGCCCGCCAGACAGCCCCGGAGGCCACGTGAATTGCAATTATGCCTGCCAATAAACTATGGCACTGGCGCCCCCTAACTCCCGCGCTGTGGGGTGATTTCGAGCGGCTGTTCGGGCCCAAAGGGGCCTACGGCGGCTGCTGGTGTATGTGGTGGCGCATCACGCGCGGACAGTTCGAGCAGCTGCAGGGCGAGGGTAACCGGCAAGCCATGCAGAACATCGTAGAGAGCGGCGAAGTACCCGGTATCCTGCTCTATGATGACGGCGACCCGGTGGGCTGGTGCTCAGTGGCGCCGCGGGACAGGTTTGCTGCACTCCAACGCTCGCGGGTACTGAAACCGATCGACGACACCCCCGGTCTGGTCTATCGTTTGTGTCTTTGTGGCCCCTGGGCAACGCCGCCAGGGTGTGCTGCCAAGGCTGATTGCCGCCGCAGTGGAATACGCCGGCGAAAACGGAGCTACTGTAATCGAGGCCTATCCCACCCTCCCCAGAAAGGGCCGCCTGCCGCCGGTGTCCAGTTTCATGGGCATACCGGCGGTGTTCGAGCAGCTGGGCTTCGCGGAATGCCGGCGGCCTTCGACGGCCAAGGTGATCATGCGCTATAGCTTTAACGCTGACGATTAACTGGATATAAAAAAGAATGCCCAATAACGGAGGTGAGGATATAAGTTATTGCTCTACCTGGACTTGACCGGTATTGACCCTGTCCCCTCAACGAAGGATTTTAAAATGAGCGCAAACCATGCAGTTCAACCAGTTTTCCGGAACATCCGCATGACCCGGATTCTCGGCCCAAGAGCAGTTCATCTATTACTGATCACAATCGCCCTCGGCCCCCTTCATGCTCAAGAGAATACGGTGCCGGATTCGGTGGTTACCATTGAGCGGGAGATCATTTATGTCGACCGGGAATATATCCCACCATTCGCGGAAATGAATGGCGTACTATATTTCACCAGCGATGACGGCACAAACGGGAAGGAGCTGTGGAGCAGTGACGGCGCCAAACTGGGCACCCGGATGGTTAAGGACATCAACCCCTGGGGCAGTTCCAATCCCAGGTATTTAACCGTGATGGACGGAAACCTTTATTTTCAGGCCAATGATGGGCTCCTGGGCATCGAGCTATGGCGCAGTGACGGCACTGAAGGTGGGACTTTCATGGTCAGCGATATTTATCCGGCCAGCAGCTCGAATCCTTCCCATCTATTCGCGGTTGGCGGCCTGCTCTACTTCCAGGCCAATGACGGCATGGGGGGCATTGAGCTCTGGCGTAGCGACGGCACGTCAGCCGGCACGGTGATGGTCAGGGATATCAATCCTTACCGGGGTGCATTCCCTAGAGCACCGCACGGGGAGGAGTGGGAAGCAGAAGAATAAAGGGGGCCAGCTAGCTCCCACCCTGCAGGCCAATAATAATTGCCCACTCCCCTTGCCGGGCACGACCGCTGGTGGCGCAGTCAGCGGCTGACAATTCACTCCTCACCGTACCAGTAATCCACCGGCTGATCGGTGCGCAGGTACAGGTCCAGCGTTCGCCGGGAACGGTCGGCGCCGGGTGCCGACCCGGCGAACACGGCAACCTTGTCCGAGTCGGGGTAACCGTTGATTTCGGGATCGATCATGGTGGATATCACCAGCAGTCGCAAGGGTGCGTCGGGACCTGCGGTCACCAGATGAGCCCCTTCGGGACCGCGGAGAAAAGAGAGGAAGTCACCTTGACGAATGGGATATTCTCCGTCCGGCAGCCTCACCACCCCGGTGCCTTCCAGGATGTAGAAGGCCTCTTCATTGGCGCAGTGGTAATGATAAGTCCACAGGCGTTCGCCTGGCGGCACCTCGTACAGGCTGGCGCCCAGCTGCTTCCCACCGGTGGCCTGGGCCAGGGCTTTGCGCTGGAAAAGCAGCCGGTTCTTCCTGGTATGATCAGTCCATTCCAGGCTGTCAACATTCACCAATTGACTTGGTCGCTGCATGTTATTCCCTTTCTAATTATGGTGATTGTATATTCAAAATTAACCGCCCAGATGCTGTGTAGAAGCGTCGCAATACGCCCCTACAAGGAGATGACCGCCAGGCGTTGCACCAGGCGCACCACCAACTGCCCCACCAGCTGCATCCCCTCCGGGTTGAGCCGTTGGACATCGTCGTCGGGATGGTGATACTGCTCGTGGCGGCCGGTGGATAAGGACAGCACCGGCTTTTTCAGCCGCAGGTACGACTGGTGATCGCCGACACCCGAGGCGCGATATTGCAGGCGCAGACCGGCGTGATTCAGGGCCGAAAGAAGCTCCCGCCACAGGGGCGAGCTATTTGCACCGCTAAGTAGCAGGCCGGCGCTGTCCAGGCGGCCCACCATATCCAGGTTGAGCATGGCCACCACATCGTCCATCGGTACCGGCAGGTTCGCCGCGGCGTGGACCGAGCCATATCGGCCGGGCTCCTTAGCCCCGAAGGCCTGGAACATGATGGATCGCCGGCCGTCATCACCTGGGGGATGCTCCGCCAGGTAGCGAGCCACCTCCAACATGACGGCCACACCCGAGGCGTTATCGTCGGCGCCGTTGTGCACAGCCAGCGTCTCGGGCACAGCCGAGCCGGAACCCGGCCCCCCCAATCCCAGGTGATCGTAATGGGCCCCCAGCAGCACCCATTGCCGACGCAGCTGCCCCACGCCCGGCAACACGGCCAGCACGTTTCGCGAGGTGGCCTGCTCCTGGCGCAGATCGGTGGTGAGATTCACCACTACCCCGGTCACCACATGGCTCAACGGCAGGCGGCTGCGGTTGATCTCCTGCTGCAACTGGGCGATGGTGAGATGCTCAGCCGCCAGCAAGCTATCCACCGACCGGCGTGTTAAGTGCACCATGGGCAACCCGGCGTCCAGGCCGGTGGGCTCCGGCCGCAGGGGCGGCAGCTGGTCCTGTGGGTCATCCGCTGATCCGGTCACCACCAGCACCGCCACAGCCCCCCGCAACCGGGCGGCAAAGGCCTTCCTGGACAGATCGCGGTGCTCACTAAATGGACTGGTGGCGCTGGACCCGGCCGGGGTTTCGGTGAGCATCAGCACTAGCTTTCCACTCACGTTGACCCCCGCGAAATCGTTATAGGCCGGATCGGTCGAATGTATGCCGTAGCCCACAAAAACCAGGGGGCCACTCACCTCTGCGGAGGTGGAAATCCCCAGGGGCCGGAAATCGCGATTGGGGGCCAGCGCTACCGGAGAATGGTGGTCCGGGGTGGTGAACTTTAGGGCGTTACCATCACCCGGCGTCACAAAATCGGGAAAACTGAACGGCTGGAAATACCCCCCCGGCGCAGGTTCCAGTCCGTAGTAGTGAAATGTATCCCGGATGTATACGGCGGCCCGCATTTCTCCCTCGGTACCGGCCCGCCGGCCGGCCAGGGAATCAGCCGCCAGATACTGGGCGTGAACCAGCAGTGCCTGAGGGGACAAGGCGGCTAAAGCCGGTCTGGTGATCTGGGGTGCAGGTTCCCGTCGCGAAGCACAACCGGCCAGCAGTAACAGGCCCAAAATACCGTATAGCAGCGGAATAGGTTTGATCACAGTCATCAGCCGGCCAGTTTTAAGGCTTCCAGGTCGGCATCCCGATTCACCTCGGCCACCAGTTCGGGGAAATCGGTAAAAATGCCGTCCACCCCGATAGAGCGCAAGTACTCGATCATGGGCCGATTGTTCACTGTCCAGACATTCACCCGCATTCCCCGGCGGTGAGCCCGGGCCACCACCTGGGGGGTGACCACCGCCTGGCTGGGGTGCAGGCAATCGGGCCGCACCAGACCCAACAGGCGCGGCTTACGCAATAGCCAGGGGACATCCACGTCCCACCAGTTGAGCCCCAGGGCCAGCTGGGGTTCCAGGCGGCGCACCTTTAAGAGCACTAAAGGATTGAAACTGGAGATCATAGTCCGCTCGACCAGATTATGTTTACGTACCAGATCAACCACCTTGGCTTCGATCCCGGTGGGGCGCCAGTGCCAGGATTTGATCTCGATGTCTATCAGCATATCGCCCGGAATCAGAGCCAGCACCTCGTCCAGGCGGGGCACGGGAGTGGGCGGGTAACCCTCCGGCTGGCGGTGGGCGGCGTTCAGCCGGGATATTTCATCCCAGGTCCGTTCCCACACGTAACCCTGGCCGTCGGTTGTGCGTTCTAAGTCAAAGTCATGGCGCACTATAACCACTCCGTCAGACGTTTCCTGCACATCCAGTTCGATGCCGTCCACCCCGGCCTTAATCGCTTCCGTGAAAGCCGGCAGGGTGTTCTCCGGCGCCTTTGTGGGTATACCGCGATGGGCCAGGCAAAACAGCTCCCCGGATCGATAAAAAGGCAACTCCCGCGCTTGCCAGAGCCGGAAGCGCCGAACCGCCAAGGCTGCAAATACCCCCAGTGCAACGATAACCACCCACAGGAAGAGTCCCGGTCCCGGCACAACGGCTACGGCTTGAGCACCAGGCGCGGGAAACTGTACAGGCCCAACAGCAGGGCAACGATCACTGCCATCACCAACCAGATCAGCTTACGCATGGAGACTCCTGTAATCGGGTACAATCAAAGCTGGGGGGTGCCGTCCTGCGGCCAGCCGCGAAATGAAGTTAAGTCCCGCCAGGCGGGGGAACAAGACGGGCCCTGCCTGGGACCGGTAATGTAACCAACGGTCCAAATATCCGTCTAATAACCAGGAAGGAACGAATAAACAACAAACTTATATCAGGAGAAACAGAATGCCGATTCACTTAACAGACGACAATTGGAACGAGGAGATCGATCAGTACAAAGGGGTAGTCTTGGTAGACATCTGGGCACCCTGGTGCGGTCCCTGCCGCATGGTCGGTCCTATCATTGAGGAGCTGGCGCAGGAATACGACGGCCGGGCTAAGGTCGGAAAACTCAACGCCGATGAAAACCGTAAACCCGGGGAGTTTGGTGTGAGTGGTATTCCCACTCTACTGTTCTTCCGCGATGGCAAGGTTGTGGACCAGATCGTAGGTGCCGTCCCCAAACAGACGATTACCGAGCGGTTGGATTACCATCTTTCAAACGTACCCGTCCAGTCGTAGCTTCAGCCGGGTGACGGCAATGCAGCCCGCCTATTCAGACAGGGAATCGGCGCTAAGTGAGCAATTCGGCAGTCCCGGACATAAGCGATTTAGTGCGGGAGTATTCCGGCCGGATTTATGGCCTGGCCCTGCGCCTGACTCAAAATCGGGAAGATGCGGAGGACGTCCTTCAGGAGACTTTCCTGAAAGTGATGCAGAAACTGGACACTTTCCAGGGACGTAGCGCCATTTATACCTGGATCCACCGAATTGCCGCCAACATCGCCCTGAGCAAGCTGCGCCGCTTGCGAAGCATTCCGGACGTAGACATCGCGCCGGAGGATTTCGAAGAGCTGGCTGCCGGGGTTTCAGCGGCCAGTTCCAATTATTTTCACGACCTGGAGGATAGCCAATTTCTTAGAGAGACCGTGGATCGGGCCATCGCCAGGGTGCCGGAACCATTGCGGGTGGTGTTTATTCTCCGCGATGTGGAAGGCCTGAGCACCAAAGAAACGGCCGACTTGCTGGAGATCACCCCCGCCAACGTGAAGGTTCGCTTGATGCGCGCCCGCATCCAACTGCGTAACCGCTTGGCCCACTTACATCCCTCGGAAGGAGCCTCGTCGTGAGCGGTCACGATCAAGAATTCAAACGGACGGTCTGCGAGGAACTGGGCCAGGACCTGGACGCGGAACTTTGCGAGGAGGTCCAGCGCCACCTGGATGATTGCCCCGACTGCCGGGCTCAGTTCGACAGCATCAGGCAGACGGTTTACATCTACCGCAAGACACACCCCGACCCGGAGCAGCTGCCCGGGGCCGTTGAGGAGCGCCTATATAAAGTGCTTTCTCTAGCGCCGTCGGCCGGCAACGATCCGCCCCCAGGCACAGCCGATTCTATGTAGTACTGACTATCTGCTCAATCACTTACCTATGGTGGAGAACCAATGACTGAAGTTGAAGTACGCCGCGTCGAAGGCAGCACCTTTTTAGCCAAAGGACCCTCTAGCCATTGGGTAACGATGGACGCCAAACCGGCGAACCATGGCCAGGACGGCGCCGCCCGCCCCATGGAACTGGTACTGATGGCCATGGGTGGCTGCAGTGGGATCGACATCGAGCTGATGCTGCGGAAAATGCGCATAAAGGTGAGTGATTTCCGCATTCAACTCAAGGGCGAGCGGGCTGATAGCGAGCCACGGGTCTATACCAGGATTCACGCCGAATACCATTTCTGGGGTCGTGATTTGCCCCGGGAAAAGCTGGAGCGGGCGGTGAAGCTTTCCGATGAGAAATACTGTTCCGTGAGCAATATGCTCAACAAAGTGGCTGCGGTCACTACCGAAGTTATCCTCCACCCCGGGGATTGATCGCCGGTCTGCGGCTACATCCCCATGCCCTACCCTTGATTATCCTTATATACTATTGGCCCTAATTCAGTAACCTGCTTCGCTGAGCACCGATACTTCTTTTTCAAGGCAGCCTTCAAGCCGTTCCTTCTCGATCTCCAGATCATATCTGATTTGCAGGTTAAGCCAGAAGCGCTCGGAGGTACCAAAATATCGCGAGAGCCGCAAAGCCGTATCAGCCGTAATAGTCCGTTTGCCGTGGACGATTTCATTTATGCGGCGGGGCGAAACACTGATGTCCTTTGCTAAACGGTATTGGCTGATCCGCATAGGCTTCAGGTACTCTTCAAGCAATATCTCACCGGGACAAACCGGCGGAAGTTTTTCATTAGTCATTGCCATCTCCTAGTGATAATCTGCGATTTCCACGTCGAAGGCATCCCCCCCGGCTCCAACGGAAGCAAATACTGTGTAGCCCAGCCGTTCACGGCTGGGAGAAAGGAAAAATGATTAAAATGGGGCCGGAGGGCGTTCACGCCCTTTTATAAGCCAGAAAATAACGCCCTGAACGGTCTGATATTACCAATATCGGTGGCTAAACTGAGACTTTGCCCTTATTAAATTGAACCGCTTTCCGTCCACCAGGTTAAGCGCAATAGTTGTGCCTAGCCCACCAATTAATACTGACTACGGAGGTATACATGTTGCGTCGATTCCTGATTGCCGGTCTTTCACTGGCACTGCTGACCTGCGCCGGGCCCGGGGCCTTCTTAAAGAAACCGGCCGTTGATGAGGTTGCCGCCTACAATCAGGAATGGCAGGCAGGCCTGGCCCGAGCCCAGGAAATGTTTGACTCGCTGCAAGTGCTGGCAGGCCCACAGACAGTAGCCACCGTGCTGGAACCTCTCAACGACCTGGAATTCGAGCTCTACCAGGGCCAGGCCTGGGCTCAATTGATGAACAATGTCCACCCTGATCCGGAATATCGCGCCGCGGCTGAAAAGGCAGAACAGGCCTTCTCCAGCATGGGCACCGAAATTGATCTTTCCCGGCCGCTATACAAGGCTGTGGTGGCGGTAGACGTATCCGAAGAAGACGAGGCCACTCGCTATTATCACCAAACCACCGTGCAGGATTTTCAGCGCGCCGGGGTCGATCGTGATTCAGTGGCCATGGCCCGCATTAAGATGTTGCAGGAGGAGCTGGTGCTCATCGGGCAACAATTCGGCCGGAATATCCGCGAAGATGTGCGGTCCATCAAACTTAATTCGGTGGATGAGCTGGCCGGGCTGCCGGCGGACTACGTCGCAACCCACCAGCCTGGTGACGACGGCAAGATCACCATCACTACCGATTATCCCGACTACCTGCCATTCAATACCTACGCCCAGTCGGACACCCGGCGGCTGGAACTCTATATGGAGTTCCGCAACCGGGGCTATCCCCAGAACATTGAGGTGCTGGACCGGATGATTGCCAGGCGGCACGAGCTGGCCAACCTGCTGGGCTTTGAGACCTGGGCAGACTACATCACCGCCGACAAGATGATCGGCAGCGCCCAGGCCGCCGGTGAGTTCATCGACCGGGTGACTGCGGTGGCCGCTCCGGCCGCCGATAGCGACTACGCCGCCCTGCTGGAGCGCCTGAAGCTCATCGATCCAGCCTCGATCCTCGTGGGCGATTGGCAGAAGGGCTATCTGGCGGAGCTGGTGCAAAGGGAGCAGTATAGCTTCGACTCGCAGGAGGCCCGGCAGTACTTCCCCTATGAAAAGGTGCGCGAGGGCCTCTTCGCCCTCACCGGGAGCCTGTTCGGGCTGACTTACCGTCCGGTGGTGGCCCAGCTCTGGCATCCCGGCGTCGAGAGTTACGAGGTCTACGGCGGCGACGAGCTGCTGGGCCGTTTCCACCTGGATATGCATCCGCGGGAGGGCAAGTACAAGCATGCCGCCGCCTTCGAGATAATGCCCGGTGTCGCCGACCGGCAGGTGCCGGAGGCGGCCCTGATCTGCAACTTCCCCGGCGGTGACGGAACGCCGGGACTGATGGGCCACGGCCAGGTGGGTACCTTTTTCCATGAGTTCGGCCACCTGCTGCACCATATCCTGGGGGGCCACAATCAGCGCTGGGTGGCACAGTCGGGTATCGAGACCGAGCGGGATTTCGTGGAAGTACCTTCCCAGCTGCTGGAGGAATGGATCTGGGACCTGGCCGCCCTACAGACCTTCGCCCAGAACGAGGCCGGCGAACCGATCCCGGCGGACCTGGTAGCTAAAATGAACGCCGCCCGCAATTTCGGCAACGGTATCAATACGCAGCACCAGATGTACTATGCCGCGGTATCGTTGAATTTCTATAACCGTGACCCGCAAGGACTGAACACCAGTGAGCTGCAGGCCGAACTGATGAACCGTTACAGTCCCTTCGACTACGTAGAGGGTACCAACATGCACTGCAGCTTCGGCCATCTGGACGGCTATTCGGCCATTTACTACACCTATATGTGGTCGTTGGTGATCGCCAAGGATATGTTCAGCCGGTTCGAGGAGTCCGGGCTGATGGACAATGAGGTTACCATGCGCTACCGCCGGACGGTCCTGGAGCCGGGGGGCACCAAACCGGCGGCCCAACTGGTGCGTGATTTCCTGGGCCGGGACTATAGTTTCGAAGCCTTCGCCCACTGGCTGAGTGGCGAGTAGGGATCATTACCGAGATAATATAAACCCCCTTACGCGGGTCGGGTGAGGGGTAGGGGGAGGTTCTTTGAACAACAGGTGATCATTACGGTTTTTACGGCGCTTACCTATATGCATCCTTTTCTATGGCGGATACGAAAGACGGTAACCATTCTGGCGTCAGTATCAACTTCGAACAAGATGCGGTATGGTCCACTACGGAGGCGGTAACTTTTTTTTGAACCCTGTATCTTCCTGCAATTTGCTGGGAAGGGGTCGCCGGCAAGGGCATGAAGGACATCGAGAATATTGGGAAGGTATCTTTTCTCGACTTTCCTTATATCTTTCTCTACAGATTTAACAAGTTCAACTTTATAGGAGGCCATCAGCCTTCAGACTTCTTTCGAGCACCTCCAAGCTGATGCGGGGCTCATTCCTGCACTCCGCGATGGCGGCGAGGTCTTTAATGTCCTCCAGGAGCTGCTTGTAATCCTTGACCGATAAAACAACGAACGTTTTTTTTCCGGATTCGTTCACAATATATTGTCGTTTAACGCGGGTTTCTTCCATACCAGATCACCTCCAGGTATGTCTCTTTCAAAGGGAAGTTAAGGACACCGTAAATGTTAAGTCCAGTTGGGCACATCTGATGACAAGCCTTCAAATCTTTACTTAACCAGTATCACCGGGCAGTTGGCCTTTAGCAGCGTATCGCCCGGCTTGGTGCCCATCAGCCAGGCTTTCAAGGGGTGCATCTTGGACTTACCCATGATAATGATATGGTCGGTGCCCGCTTCCTCGACGAACACCGCAGCCGGGTCGCCGGTTATGAAATACTGGCTGTGGGGGATTTTCAGCCGCTGCAGGTAGCGCCGGGCCCACTCGGCGGCGGCGCGATATTCGGAACCGAACCGCCTGGTTTTACTGGCAGTGACCAGCTTGACGTGAGTATTTAAGTGCCGGGCCACCGTGCCGCAGAAGATGACCGCCCGGCGGGTGGCCTGGGAATTGTCAACACACAGCAGGAGCTTATATTGCCCCTCGGGATCGAAGTTCTTGACAAACAACAGGCTGGTGTCGATGAACTGGATCAGCTGCCGGGTAAGGCGCCTGCGCGAGCCGCCCCCCACGATGGTCAACTGGTAATCGCGAAACTCGGTTTCCTGCTTCAACTGATCAACGGGGTCACCCTCGCGCATGATCAGGCGGATTTTCTCCCCGTGGGTGTGGGGCACCACCACCCTGACCCGGCCGGTATCGGCTACCAGGTTATTGGGATCGATCTGTTCCTCTGCCGGGTCGATAAACTCATATTCCTGCAGTCGTTGGTAGGCCCAGCGGAGTACATCCACGCCGGGGTGATGGATTTCCCAGTTGAGCATGGCGTCCCGGGCCAGGCTCACACCGCTCTCGAGGAGCGCCTTGGGCGGATCACCCACGTAAACCACCGACAGGTCGGCGGAAAACGCATTGGCTATACCGCTGCCGATTTGCAAAGTGCGCTCAGAATAGGTGGTGCTACTGACTGCTACCAGGAAGCGCAAGGTTCAATCCTCTTGTATTTGCTGCATAATATCATCCCTACACCAGCAGGGGCCAGTAAAACATGAGTGCCAATAGTAGGCAGGCGATGGACATGAGCGTGAACCGCCAGCCGGCCCTCAGAAAATCCCTCGGTTTCAGGAGCCCGGTGGAGGCGATGATCATACCGGCCGGCGAGCCCACCGCCGTCAGGTAGCCGAATGCCGAGGCGATGGCGGTAGTCATTCCCAACAGCACCGGATGCCCGCCGAAGTTGATGAACATGGGTCCCAGTACCGCTACCGTGGCGCTGGGGCTCATGATGTTTACCACCAGGGTAGACAGCCCGATCACCAGTATATATTGCACCACCGCGAACTGCTCCATCAGACCGCCGGCCAACTGCACCAGGTTCTGGGCTACCCACATGGCCGCGCCGGTGTCCTTGAGCTGCAGCCCCAACGAGATGGCGCCGGCATACAGCAGTACTACGCCCCAATTGGTACGCTGGTTGAGATCGGACCACTGCACCAAACCGGTGGCCAGGTAGAGAAACACCCCGGCCAGAGCCACTATGCCGATGCCGATGAAATCGCTCAAGAAAATCCACGCCAGGAAGATAAGGACGAACAAGGCCACAGCCAAGATTTGTTGGGGCGTGAGGGGTCCGGTGCGGGCCACCTGTACTTTGAGCTTGCGCACCGCCCGGTCTAAGTATACCATTTCCGGCTTGAAGGTTCGCATCAGTAGCCAGCCCCCCAAGGGAATCTGGATCAACAGGACCGGATAGGCGAAAATAATCCAGCGCAGGTAGCTCATCCGGGCAACACCGGAATCCGCGAGGTACTCGATCATGATGGCATTGCGGGCACCACCCGAGGGTGTGCCGAACGATCCAATCACGCTGCCGTAAGCCAGGGCAAAAAGGAGCAGGCTCATCAACCCTCGTACTTCGCGATCATCCAGACCGGTGTTTCTCACCAGGATCAAGACCACCGGGAGCAACATGGCCACAATGGTGTGCTCACCCATGAAAGAGGTGAGCAGCAGTGAGATCACAAAGAAACCCCACATGATGGAAGTGACCCGGTTCCCGGTCAGCCGGAGTATCCCCAGAGTCAAGCGAGCGTCCAGCCCCTGCCGTACAATCGCCACAGCCAGCATCAGGGAGCCCATGATAAAGAAGACCGCGTCACTGGCATACGACTGGGCCACAGTGGAGGGTGCTCCCAGGCCGAAGACCACTTGCAGCACAGCGATAAGCAGCCCGGTAGCCGGCAGGGGCACCGCCTCGGAGATGATGAGAATCACCACCATTACGGTGATGATCAAGGCGCGATAGCCCTCGGGGGTAATTTCACCGGGATACGGTAGATAGAACAGCAAGGCCCCCAGCAGGAAAGCAAACAGCAACCAGCGCTTTTGATAGGACCAGTATAAAACCGATTTGATCATGGCTGCCGGGCTGCAGACAGGGACCCAACCCGGCGCTAAACTTAATGCCGCCCGGTCGTGATGGCCGCATATTAGTGCGGTGATATCAGTTCAGGAATATATCGGTGTCGGGATCGTAGGATTTGTTGTCGAATCCGGTATGTACCTGGCACCTGTCGGGTGGTTCGGTGCCCCGGATGAATATTTCCTTTTCGCGGGGGCAGAACTTGGTGGGACGATCCTTTGTAACGCGACAGATATCCAACTGCACAATATCCTCCGGCATCTCCCAATTCCGTACCGGCAGGTCGAAGGTCTGGTGGATCTCCCGCATGACCCGGGCCCAGATAGGTAAGGCGACCACATTACCAAAACGGCCCTCCCCCAGGCTCACCTGGGGATCATCTATCCCTATCCAGACACCGGCCGAGAGTTGGGGCGTAAAGCCCACAAACCAGGCATCGCTCCAGTTGTCGGTGGTCCCGGTCTTGCCGGCCGCCGGCCGGTTAAACTGGTACATCCACCGGGTGCGGGCGCCGGTGCCCCGGTCCATAACGCCCTTCATCAGATCCAGGAGCAGGTAAGCCTTGTCAGCCCTGATAATCTCCTTACGCTCCGGTATAAAATCACGCAACACCTTGCCGCGGCGATCCACGATCTCCGATACGGCAATAGGTTCCACCCAAACGCCGCCGTTGGCGATCGACGCATAGGCGGCTGTGATTTCCAGCGGCAAGACCTCGCTGGTACCCAGGGAGATGGCCCTCACAGCCCGCATCGGGGTGGTGAGCTGGAACCGCTTGGCTATTTCCACTACCTGACGGGGGGTAACCAACTCCTGGATCATCCGGGCCGAGACGATATTGATGGAATGGCGCAGGGCCACCCGCAGGGTCACCAGGCCGGAAGAGGACCCATCATCATTGCGGGGATCATAAAAACTGGTGTCGAGCTGGGCGTCGCCCGTGCTGGAAAGGGATTGGTTCAGCAGCTGGGTGGACACCGGGTATCCCTGGTCGATGGCCGTCATATATAGAATCGGCTTGAAGACCGAACCGGGTTGGCGTTGGGCCTGGGTGGAACGGTTCCAATAGTCCGGGTGATCGGCCCGGCCGCCGATCATCGCCAGAATGTGGCCGCTATCGTTCTCCAGCAGAACGAAGGCCCCTTGCACCAACAGCTTATCCTTAAGCCGGTTATCGATGGGGATATCACCTTCAATCATGGCCTTCACTGAATCCAGCGGGAAAAGCAGGGTGTCGATAACGGTGTAGATCAACGAATCATTCTGGAGGAGAGTCTCATTGAGCACCCGCTGATTGTCCAGGATCTCTTCCATGAACACCTTCTGGGCGATAGCCTGCATGCGCGAATCGAGGGTGGTATGGATTTCCAACCCGTCCCGATACAGATTAATGCCCAGACGTTCATCCTCCAGTTCCATCTGGCGCCGGACATACTCGGTGAAATAAGGTGCAAAGCCGGTACTGCTCTCCAGGCGTTTAACTTCAATCGGTTTGTAGCGCAGCCCCTCGTATTCGTAATCCTCCAGGTAGCCCCTATCTACCATGGCAGTCAGCACCAGATTTCGACGGCGAAAGGCTCGTTCCGGATGGGCCTTGGGACTGAACCGGGCTGGCGACGGTAGCACGCTGATAAGCATGGCCGACTGCTCCAGATTCAGATCCCGGGCATCGACACCGAAAAACTCCTGGGCGGCGGCCTGGATGCCATAGGTCCCATGACCAAAATAGATGGAGTTGAGGTACATCTCCATGACTTCGTTCTTGGTATAGGTGCGCTCGATCTGAATCGCGGTAAGCATCTCTTTGAGC
>SDBU01001364.1_pt1 | contig 35161 bp, 40 predicted proteins | sample 2277071 | NCBI WGS metagenome assembly SDBU01 (sample SAMN10397929, study PRJNA504765) | marine sediment metagenome | isolation source: marine sediment core GS08_GC12, 126 cmbsf | place: Arctic Ocean: Gakkel Ridge, Loki's castle | collected 2008 | reverse complement strand
GGCGTCCACGATCCCGTCAATGGTGTCCTGCTTGGCTTCTGTCGCGAGCAAGCCATGGCCCGTATCCATTTCCGCCTTGGTCGGTGGATCATAGTCCGACAAGGCCGCGTCGCAGAGCGCCTTGATCTGGAGTGTGGCATCCACGCCTTCGATGTCCATCACCTCCACCTGTAGCTGATCAGCCCCAAACATCGAATCAAACACATTGGTCGGAACAATCATGACGTCCTGCCACGCAAGGAGGGCGCCTGACTCGTATACCGCTATACGCAACCGACCCAGCGTGTTCGTGTCCGTCGTGTTCAGGGGCACGCTGTAGTAGCCGTTTTCGTCGTGGGTGGCCCCCGCCGCGTTGTTGCTCTGCGCAAAGGCCCCGCCGTTCTTCGACAGTCTGATGTCGGCCTGCGAGATGGTCAATCCCTCTTCAGGAGTTTTACCATCCCCATCATCGACGAACGGCCCAAAGGGAAGAGTTGCCGCGGCGCTCTGTTCCAACCATTGCGTCATGATGGTCTCCTATCCGTATCGTTGCCGTGCATAGTGCATCCAGTGTCGCGGGATGCCAGCAGCTACTCCCGCCGCCGCTATCGCCCTCATCTGCGCTGGCGACGGATAGATGATCCTCGGATGATCCGCTTGCGTTGGCCCATTGTAGAGTACCATATCAAAGCCACCAACAAGGTCAATTTCTGGTGATAGGCGCCCAATCAGCGGCCAATAAGCCACAAGAGACTGCGGACGTACAAAAAGCGGCGAGTAGCCAGCGGCAAGAATGACGTCTTCCTCGTCCGTGAGTGTCGCGCCCCAAATAGCGAGCTCGGCAAGCTCTCCCGACATATACCCACTAGGCGTCGAATCCGGCGACCGCCCTATCGCCGTGCGATTCAAGCTCCCTATCGTTTGGACGTTTGTGTCCGTGCCTTTGCTACCGCCATTTAGATATACAGCTCGACTGTTGGATGCGGCGGCAACCCCACATGCATGTTGCCAGACGTTGGCCGTGTACGCTATAGTAGACTGTGCCCTTTCTGTTTCGTTATACATAACTACTGGATCACCGCCAACATGACCCCAAAGATGAAGTCCCTGACGACCTGCAGATCCTGCTGAACCGGCAATACCAATCATGGCCTGAAAAGCAGTTAGGCTATCACTGCGATACCAGCAGGCAAGCGAAAACGGGTAGTCTGATACAACCGCACCGGCATATTCAAGATATTGACTCAGCGCATCATCAAACAGTCGCGCCATTACGTCTCCCGCATCTCGACCTTGACAAGCTCCAGGTCGCCCGTTGCGTCATCGCTACTGGCGTCTCGCGTGACCTTGTAGCGGAACGACTCGCCAACAGCAAGCGAGTCCATCTGTGCACCGGCTGTGAACGGTATCGCCACGATGTCAACGAGCCCGCTTGTGCCCGGAACTGTGGTATTATCCACCGACTGAGCGCTAGCGAATCCGTCAGAGTCGATGTCCTGCTGCTGGTCTCCGATACGCTCAAGGGCGCCGTCTAGGTCAACGGTGTCAGCCGTGGCCGTGCTCATAGCATAGTGATGGTACATCGTCACGCCACCGCCGCTGTAAGCCTGCGGCATTACCCCCGAGAACACAGCGCTTTCGTTGGTCGTGTCGTCAAAGTCTAACGTAGGATGCTGATTCCGCGTGTCCAGTGTCGCATAGTTTGTTGCCGGCGGCTCATTCGCGTGGGGCGTCCAAACTATGAGAGTATCGCCTGATGCCATGCTACACCTCCAGCGCCTTGTTCCGATGCGTCGGGACAATGGCCGCAATCATCTGCGTCCAGACGGCGTTGTCTACCTGGGCCTTGAGGTCTGTGATGGCCTGATTGACCTGCGCCACCTTGCCCTCTAGCGGCGTGCCCGTTGGATCGGGGCTCGCCGTCTGATAGGCTACTTTGACCGCCTCGATTCGCGCCATCGCTGTCCGAATAATGACCACTTGCTGCCCGCAGATGTTCACCATCGTCTGGACCTTTTTTCTATCTGATGCCATGTCTACTCCTTGTGCGAGTCTATCTCGCGTCGTCCTCGTAGCCGCTTCTCGGGAAGGGCCCTTCAGTCTCCTAGCTGTCCGAAGCATAGTCAAGGTAGAATCCCACAAACGTCGCAGCCTGACCAATGGTGTCCGCAGCATCGTCTCCATGTCGTATAAAGACCAAGCTGATCAAGTCCCCCGCCACTACCCCTGACATCGAGAGAGGGTTGAGTAACTCCATGGTGTTTTCCCCGCAGGCAGTAGTTTCTTCCTCGGTATCCTCGTGATGCAGGTTGAACACCTCATTCTCTGCGGCATAAGTCGCGTGCAACTGGCTGCGCATGTTGCCTGCCCCTGAGGCATTGACCACGCCCGTGATCACAAACGACCCGGCAGCCACATAGTCGGCCGGCACACAGAGGTGCCCGTACATGGAGCTGACCTGGGCATCGGCCATCTGAATAGCATAGGCTACAGTCCGAGTGATCACGCCAGTAGACAAGTTATACCCCGTGGCGCAGGGTATGAATAGGCGCCTGGTTCGGTTTGCGATCTTGGCCGCAGTCACGTTCTCGTTGGTGATCTTGACTGTGGTCACTGCATTTGAGGCTAGCTCGGAGGTGTCGACCGCGCCTGCGGCTATCTCAGCCGAGCCAACCCCGTTGGTCGCGATCTCTGACGTGCCAACCGCGTTTGCGGCGATCGCGTCCGAGCCTACCGAGTTGGTGGCTAACTGCGTGGACGTGATGGTCGCGTTCGCCATCTTGGCTGCTGTCACGTTCAGGTTCTTGATCTTGGCCGTCTCAACAGCGTCGTTCGCGAGTTGGGTCACCGTGATGGTCGCGTTCGCCATCTTGGCGCCTGTCACGTTCAGGTTCTTGATGTTGGCCGTCGTGATGGTGTTCGTCTCTATCTTGGCCGCCGTCACAGCGAAGTTGTTGATCTTGGACGTGTGGACAGCCAAGTCGTCGATCTTGCCCGTCTTGACAGCGTCGTTCGCCAGGGCCGCAGTGTCGATCTGGACGCCCATACCGGCCCCTGCGCTGTGGTCGTGCGTACCCAGCTCGAGGCCGTCCACCTTCTTGGCGGCTGCCATCACGATGTCCAGGCCGGCGTCTATCTGCGTCTTGCTGGTCTTCAAAACATCGTTGCCTGCGTTGTCCCGGACGCGCAGCCCATAGCTGTAGGTCGCGTCGACGTTCTTGACGTCCAGGGCATACTCGGACGCCGAGTTGACCTTGGTGATCTTGATCGGCTCGCCAACGGCCGCTGTCCCATCCAGGTTGTTGATGAGCTGGGTGATGTCCGTCGCAGCAACTGTGTCGCCGGTGGTAGGCTTGTTCCATCCCATCGGGTTCTCCTTACGCGTAAACTATGGCCCCATAGATGGCAGTCCCGTATACACCAAAGTTCGCGACTAGCGCGTCGTCGGTGGTCGCCTCGAACTCTGTCATTTGTACCACAAAAGTCATCTCCCGTGCCTGTGCCCCCTCCTGCTCCGCTTCGACGTTGAGCATCTCGGGATGAACGAGCACCGTCCACGCCGTTCCGATCGGATCGACGAGAGTCACGCCGGTGCTGTTGGAGGCGAGCGCAAGCAACTCGCTCCGTATCGTCTCAGCATTGCGGGGACAGACTGCTCGGCTACGCAACGGCAGTTTGTCAGCGCACCGGATGCGCGCCGTGAACTTTGTGACGATGTCCGGCCTCTCCGCCCCGATCGCTACGATGCCGCGAATAATCACGGGAGTAGAGGATGTCGCAGTCAGGTCCAGACGCAACCGCAGGTCGTTTCCCGATACCCCGCCCGTTGGGAACGCCAGGGTGTGGGTGGGGCTTACCGTTACTGTCCCCAACAAGGCCCAGGCCCCCCAATCTAGGCTGTAATACACCTCGATGTAGCGGCTCAAGCTCAAATGGTCCGCGTAGACCTTGACGCTCTTCCAGACCTTGATCGTCGCCGGTGCGTACCAGGAGTGTGCGGGCAGAAAGAGCTGCCCGGTGGTTGCAAAGGTGCAGTTGGTGTCTGCGCTCGGGTTGTCCGTGTTGCGGGGGAGAATGATGTACGCCACGTCCTCATCGGACCCGAAGAACAATCTAGGATTGGTCCAGAGCCCACTGATGTGCATGGCGTCACACTGTTTGCTGACAAGCTTGATGAGCGGGTGCCAGATCATCGGCCCATACCGCTCTTCATCTTCAAACGCTGTCCTGCCTGCCAGGATATAGGTATCCCCGGCGTCGCTCAACAGCGCGACGTAAAGCCAGTGGTCGTCTCCAGCTATCGCCGTCACCCGACCCCGCACCGGACACTCGGTGTCCACCTCTCGTCCCGGCGAGGCGTCTCCAATCAGGAATCCCTGCTGCCCCAAATCCCGATAGGTCAACAGCCCTCGCATGTGAGGCACGAACCAGATGCCGTGCCACGCGGCCATGTTTACGCAGTTCTCCGCGTTGCGGAAGGGTCGGAGCTCTGGTGTCAGGAGGGGGGCGATGTTGCTGGTATCGACGCCGTGCAACCCGTCTATCTTGCCTACGTAGAGCATGTCGGCGAGGGCGCCCATGCTGGTGATTGCGGTTCCGGGATCCCCAACTATGGGTCCGTTGGTGGTCCAGTCCCCAGCCGTGAACGGGTTGTTGGACACGTTCTGCACGCCATTCGTGGTCGTCACGCCGTTCAGCGTGGTAGATTTCTGTGCCCACAGGCGCTCTTTCCAAACCGCCATGTGCCCGAGCAGCACGTCACCATCCTGGCTCCAGGCGTCGCCGGTGGTGCGCTTGTAAATATAGTCTCCACCGCCGAACCCGAGTGAGACGTACAGCACGTCGTTGAATATCGCGGCGTCTACGGCGACGTTGCTCGCCCCCAGGTCCTTCTCCGTAACGACCGTGTCGTCCGCCTCGACGCGCTTGCAGTACCGACCGGCCAGCACCATGAGCGTATCATCGAACTCAAAGATGCGATTGACGTTCTCGGTCCCGCCGATCGTGAGGGTAGTGACAGCAGGACCTGGCAACACGTGCTCGTTGAAGCGACAATCCAGGTTCAGTGCATAGTGGTAGCGGCCTTCGTGCTGCTGGACGCGGTCTCCATACCCGCTCGTGAGATCCCGCCACACCATGGGCGCCTCAACAGTTGACGGGAGTTGCCCGTACTGGCGATCGGTGGGGCTCCTACTCAAAGTGGATGCGATCAGGGTCTGCTCTTCCCACGCGCGGGGCCCCTCCCCACTCTCGTCCCGGGCGAGCATATACCCTTTGCCATCTAACATGATGTCGTAGGTGCTGAGTCTTACCATCGCTACACAACCACGTTGGTATTCAGGCCGTGACGCGCGTTAGATGGGAGGTGTATCAGCATAGGTGGGCGTGGGGTGAGCCGTGTGGACAGAGAGTGAAAATGTGCTGCCGCCATCGCCCGGAGGCGGGTGTTGCGCCTGTGGTCGATCGATGCTCCATACTGTAACTCGCGGTCGTAGATGCGGAGCATCGCGCCGGCCTTCACCCACTCCGCGGGGCACTCTGTTGTCGCAGCGTCCGTTGCGAGTGTGTCGTAGGTACGCCAGTATTGGAAAACCATGATACTACCGCCCACGGTGGTGTAGGGGAATACGTCCAGGTAGAAAGTCCCACCACGATCCATGACTTCCCACCAGGTGATCGGCTGATAGGAGTATTCATCTGCCGTGTCCCCATGCCGCCACAAGACCCTCATGGCCTGTTTCGCCTGGGTGAATGCGGTCAAGGCGCTCAGGGAATAGTTGCGCTGGCCGCTGACCACTGTGATGTCCTCAGTCACGACATAGGCAAGCCGCGCAAGGGTACGGTTGATCACAGTGTTTATCTGGGAGGGTTTCAGTCTCTTATGGATCTCGTAGCTCATACCAGATGCTCGCGCATCCGTGAATGGCCGCGAGAAGGTAAGGGTCCCCGACGCAGGGTCGTATGTGCGGACTCGCCGCTCCACCATCGTCGTACCGGCCGTATCGTCTTGCATCCAGACCCAGGCGCCTTCAAGTTGCTCGTTCTCTTCCAACGAGTCTATCAAGTCCGCATCGACCAGGGTAGTGGTGCTCCCGCTGTCAGCGGTCCCCTGAACCATGGACGACAGGTCCTCGCCAAGCTCCTGGCGTAGCGCTTCCCTGCTACTCATCTGCCTTCTCCCGCCTGAGTACACCCAGGCCTGGGGTCGCCGCGCCAGTACGCCCTGGCGACGGAGGCGCGGGGGAGGGAGTGCCTCCCCCATGTTCTGCTAGGCCCGTTCGAGCTCGACCGTGATACACGCATTGGCCAGGGTCGTTGAAGCCCCCGAGGTCAGCTCGAAGCAAAGCCGGTCCCCGACCTCAAGGATGAGGGTGGCTGGCGTCGCATGGAGCGTCGGCGTCTGCACCGTATCATCGGTCCCCCCAAGGGCGATCGTGGTTACGAGCAGTTGATCGCCTTCAGTAATCGCCTCGGTGCCCTGCAACCGCTCGATCTGGAGCGTGCCCGCCTGACCCGCCTTTGTCTCATGGATCTCTTGGATCTTGGTGATGCGGCACCTGAACGGTGCGATGAAAAAGATGTTGGCAATGCTCGCGTGCGCAAAGGTTCGCTGAATCGTAAACTTTTCCGCAAACCGGTGCAGCCAAACGAACATCTCCGTAGCGCTCAAAGATACGCCGAGTTTCTGTTCGCTCGTTGCGCTCTTTGTCGCGGAATAGTTACCAGCGGTGTCGGACAAGTAAATGTCGGCGCCCGCCGTCGCTCCTGTTACGCCGTCGACCAGTGCCGCTGGAAAGGCCGTGATCTTGGCTCCACTCGCGCCGTCAACTCCAGCGATCAGGACCGCTGGGATTCCCGCATTGGCATCGGCCAACTTCCAGCCCGAGTCATACCCGAGAAGGTCGCCCATGCTCACTGCGGCAGCGAGCGTGATTTGTATTGGCATAAAGCCCTGTACGATTCGTCGCGCTGTACTGTCTGTCAAAGCCATGTCGTTGCTCCTTCGGCTCCGGAGCCGTCGCCTCCGGAGGCGCGCTGACGCCTGAGTACGTACTCAGGCCTGAGTATACTCAGGACAGTTAGCCCCAGGGGGAGTCTTTCCCCTCCCCCTATCTTCCGCCTGAGTATACTCAGGACAGATTAGGCCCTTTCAAGCTCAACTGAGATTACTGCGTTGGCCAGCGATGTCGCCGATCCAGTAGACTGCAACAGCGCCAGCCGGACCCCGACCTCGAGGACAAGGTCGGCCACAGTACCTGTGAGGGTCGGACTCTGTATAGTGTTGATCGTGCCTTCCTGGTCGATCTTGGTCGTCGCGATCAGGTCGTCGCCAGAGCCTGGCGCTTCCGTGGCCTGCAATCGCTCCACGGTCATCGTTCCCGCCTGACCCGCGACCGTTGCGTGGACCTCGCTGATCCTTGTCACCCTGCACCTGAACGGTGCGATGAAAAAGATGTTGGCCACGTCCGCAGCGGCAAAGCTGCGCGCAACCACGAGTTTCTCCTCGAACCGGTGCAGCCAGATGAACATTTCGGTCGCGCTCAGAGCGAAGCCGAGCTTCTGCTCGCTGGTCGTGCTCTTGGTCTCGGTATAGTCCCCACCGGTGTCGGACAAGTAAATGTCGTTCCCTGCGGTTGCGCCCGTTACGCCATCGACCAGTGCCGCTGGATAGGCCGTGATTACGTCGCCACTCACGCCACCGTCGCCAGCGATCAAAACTGCTGGGATTCCCGCGTTTGCATCAGCGACTTTCCACCCTGAACTGTAGCCAAGCGGATCGCCCCTGGCCACGGTGCCTGCCAGTGTGATCTTGACAGGCATAAAGCCTTGGACGATACGTCGCGTACTGCCGTCTGCGAAAGCCATGTCGTTACTCCTTGCTTGGGGAAGCATCGGCCTCCCCAAGCTGTTATTGCTGCATTTCTGACGCTGTCCCGCGTCAGGACATAGCGGCGTCCGTGATCCCGTCGATCGCCGCGACGGCCTTGGTGCTGTAAAGAGCCAGGCCAAGATACCACTTGAGTCGGGTCCGGCAGGCGTCTTTGGTCTCCAGCTTGTCCCAGACTTCCGTCTGGATGCTCCCATTCTGGATGCCGACCAGCCCGTCGCCTTCCCCAAATCGGATGGCAAAGATGGTCGAGCACGCACCACCTACCTCGAGCGCGTAGGTGCTGCCGCTGATCGTCTCCACCTGGCCGATAAAGTCGCTGGTCAGGATCGGGATGTCGTTCCAAACGGTCCAAAAGTTGCCATAGTCATCTCGTTGGGTTTCGTACGACCCTACCGAGCGCAGTTTGGTCGTTATCCGTCGCCGGATTTCCCTGTTCATCAACAGCATGTCCGGCTTGCCGCCCCGGATAGTGTCACAGAGTTTGTCCAGGTTGTTGACGTCCAGAGCAGCTCCCGTGGTCGAGGAACCCTGATTGATCGTCTGACCCGAGGTCACCAATGCGTGCATGCCATCGAACTCGTTGCTGCCACTTTTGTTCCCGTAGATGAACGTGCGCTCGAACTTGTGGGCCATTTGCTTGGTCTTCATCATGACCTGCGTTGCCATCAAGTCCGCTATTTTCGCCCGGGTGGTCTTCAGGAAATTGTCTACGTCAGCGTCACTACCCAGGATTTTCAGCGCGAAGGGGAACTGCTCGATGTCGCCCGTGTCCTCGGTCCACGTACCACCGACCTGCCGGAAGCTGACAGACGGCACATTGCTCTCGTCCTCGCGACCGATCGAGAGAGCGTTGCCAACAATGCTGATGAACGGCAGGCGTCCGAGCACAGGGGATTCCTTGATCAACTCGTCCACGATCCCCCTGTGCAACTTGTTCTGACTGTACAGGTTTCCCTGCGTCAACGTCATAGCCATGATGTTTTCTCCTGTCTCCCTACAGGAGGCGCCGGCCGGAGTGTACTCCGGATGGAGGAAACTCCGGCCCGAGTACACTCAGGCCTGAGTAGACCAGCCAGCGTCCCTATCGGGAGTTCTTTGCCGCAACAGCTTCATCCCAGCCTTGCGAAAGAAGCTCTTGCGAACTCAACTTGCTCAAATCGACGTGCGCCCCAGTTGGACGGCTCCGGCCCACGTCGGGCGTCGGAGTGTCCCTCAGCTCAGCCATGATCTCTTTCTTGGCGGCCTCTACCGCAGCGGTCGCCGCTTTCGTGGCTGCGGCCGCGGATGCGGCCTCCGATGTCCGACCAATGATGGCCAGGTTCATTTCGGTCCAGGTAGAGAACTTCCCTTGGTTCATGGCGGCTTCAATCTCCGACCGCAACGTTGGATCGGTAATTGACTCCAGAAGCTGACCGCCAATCACACGAGCTGTTTCCGCCGTGGTCTGCGCGCGCACCTGCTGCGTTTGTGCATCCCGCGTGGAGCGCGCTCGGACCTCCGCTCCTAACTCTTCGTCGTCCAACCCGGCCATCCGGGCGTTCTCTGTGGCTTGCTGTCGAAGACTCGTGTCTTGCGCGCGCATATGCTGGCGGTCTTGATGTAGCTGCCGATCGCTGTTTGACTGCAATCGGCGCTTTTCTACCTCAAGTCTCTCAGCTAGTTCCGCGTCATACTGTGCGCGGGTGAGTGTCTCCGCAGCCGGTGTCGTGGGCTCCTGTGTCGCCGGACCCTCGGTCTCGGAAGCCGTACCCTGAACGACCTGGTTCTCACCAGCGCCGTCCACCGTTGGCTCCTGTTCCACTTGGCCCCCTGTGACCTCGGAAGCATCCTTCGCCATCTCGTTCACTCCTTCGTTCGCCTATCGGTCCCCGCTACCACACACAAAACGCCGTTCTCCGCGGCGTTCTTGAGACTGCCACGAAAAACGGCGTTCTCTGACTAGAGACTGCCTATTCAGTTGTTGGGCACTGCCGGGAATGTTTGGGATATTGGTTCCCGGAACTCCGGGATATTTACCGCTTATTTGCCTTTCGCAGCTCTGCCGTTCGCGGGCGGATCTCCAGCATTCGCTCGATGGCGTCCAAGACCATGAGTAGCGCCTGGCGGACTGCCATCCAGAAGCCGTGATCTGTCACTACGCCGCCTCGTCCAGGAGTCCCAGCTTCTGCAAGTCGGCCCTGGTCAGGCTCCCATAGTACAGGTTGAGAAGCGGATGGCCTGCCCAATACGTTTTCCGCGCGGGGTTCCTCATCTTGGTGGCTATCATAGCCAGCCGGACCCCCTGCGGGTTCTCTGTTGCAGCTATCCTGCGTGCGCCCTCGATCTGGATATTCGGATTCGCTTTCCGAATCGCCGTCACCCGGGCATTGGCCATGCGTACCAGGGCGATCTGTTCTGCGCTCAACCCGACATAGGTCGGGATCTCGGTATACTCCTGGTACTGTTGCATGGCATCGACAAGCTCGGGCATGTGCTCCTCACTCCAGAGGGGCGCCCCGTGAAGCACATTGTCGCGCACGTTGGTCTGTATCTTGCCCCGTAGACTCACCAACATCCTGCGTTTATCCGCGTCGGGGGCCATCTGGTAGAACTCTTGCGTGATCAATATGTCTAGCCCTAGTTTAGCCCGAGGTGTGGCTTTTTGCAAGATCTCGAGTCTCTGCTCGGCTGGGATCTCATGCTGCACCCCGTCCTTCTGGTAGGTCGCAGATGGTGGCATGATACCAAGACCAAACCGCTTGAACTCCTCGTTCTTATACAGCACTCTGCGAGTTTTGGCAATCTGCCTGTCCATCTTGCGATAGGACGTCCGCACTTGCTCGGTGCGACGCGTCCCGATGAAACGGTTTACCACGGGCAGCTCTGCAACTCGCTCAATCTCCGAGAGTTGCCGTCTACCCACGTTCCCTGGGACCGCGGGATCGTAGCCAAGGCCGCGAAGGGCGACGCCTGGTAGGGTTTCGAGCCAAAACCGGCCGCCGCCCCCGCCGATCCCTCGTATAGCGTGGTCTATCTTCCGCGGAGATACCCTGAACGTCTGGCCAAGGGCTACGGCCACCGCAGGCACCTTCGCGTCGTACTGCGCTTCGGGCGGCCGCGCCATCTCGTACTGGGGTACGATGTCCTGGTCACGAAAAACGTCCCGGTTCATCGCGAGCTCTACGAGGGTGCCAGAGCCGGGCAAAAGCAGTTCGGACGCTGACCCTTCGACAGGACTCAGGGAGCGCGCAATGGTTTTGCCAGCATCAAGGAAATGCTCAAGCCATTTCTTGTCCCCTCGAGATCGGGCGATCATCATGATAGCCTCGGGGACCGCCGTAATGGCCTTGATTGTATCCCCCTTGGGGATCTTGAGGTAGATGGGGAACGCTCTAGGAGGACGCTCTGGGAACCTGGGATCGGGCTCTTCGCGTCCCTCGCCGATCTGGACGATATAGTTGTTCGCGTACTCATAGTCCGGGATGAGCTCCTCAGTATCGAATTGGCTATTCCAGGCGTGGAGGAAAATGCCAACTCCGACGAATGGCAGGGCTCGCAGAAACGCCTTGCGGGGAGTGTTCCTGATGAGCCTGATTGTGTTGGCCCCTGCCTGAACACCAATGTTCGTGAACGGGCGCACTTGATTGATCACGGCCATGGCATTGCCTGCTGAATTGAAATCGACCGTGGCATCACGTGCGGCCAAGACGCGCTGCGCCTCTGGTAGGTCGCGAAGGTGCAGCCAGGCTGCGACGCGTGTGCCCTGTTCCGTTCGCTCGTTCCATTCCATGAGTAGACGCGGCAGCCATAGCATGGCGTCCTTTGCGCTCTTGAGAGGGATGCCAAGAGGCTGACCGCGTCCCCGGATGTGCGCCTCGAGGCTACCTTTCTGCGATCGAGCCGTTGCGCTGAGTCCCGAGACAAAGATGCCCGCTTCTGCGGCCTCTTCCCAGGTCTCATTGTGCGTGAGAGCAGCGGCCCATCCCTCGATCCAGTCCTTACCAAATGGCTTCAAGCCGATCTGCATCCACGCAGTCGCGGCATCCCGAATCGGGTTCACGACCAAGAACGCAGGATTCGCCGCGGTCGCGCCAACTCGCAGAGGCTGCGCCGCGGCACGTAGGATGGACACCAAAGCGTTCGTCGGCTCGGCGTCCATCGACCTCGCTACAGCGGCCAGCTCCTTGGGGACGAACCAATCGGTCTTGTAGCCCTTCTCCCAATACGAGACCACATCCTCCGATCTCGAGGGCTTCATTCCCTTGGTGCGCCGGCGCACCAAGGTCTCACCAGACTGCGCGCCGATTTCCTTGAGTGTGTCAACCAATGATCGTCCCGCCTGGTTCCGGGCGATGCGTTGCTGGGTCGAAACAAACTGCGCCAAGAAGCGCTCTAGTGGGCTGTCAAGGTTCCTGTAGCTTCCCTCTTGCTTGAGCGCCTCCGAGAACTTGCGCGAGAGATTCGCGGGTTCGCGGCTTGAGATGTTCGCGAATGCGCCCGTATCGCTCATGTCCTGACGGTTCCAGTTGATGTAGTGTGGCCATTTCTCCCGGATGGCTTCGTATGCTTCCGGGCTCAGTATGCCTTCCGCCAATTCGCGGCTGACGATGAACTCGTCGTTGAGATCCCATATCTTCTGCGCAGCTTCCTCGATCGCTCGGAACCGCTCCTCACTCATGGTAGCCTTGAGCCCTTGCAGTGCGGCGGTAGGGTCCTCGACCCTGCCGGGGAGTTTCGCATCAGCCTGTAGCTTGCGCAGGTCCTGCATGCGCATGGCATCCATGTAATCGGTCAGATTGTCAATGTCGTCCTTTACCTCGTTGAGGACGGGATAGACGTGACGCTCCAGGATGGCCTTGCCAGCAACGGAGCTCCCCGGCACCTTCCGGGCCAGCGCATAGAGATTGGACTGTGCCTTACTCGTAAGGCCCCTGAACGGGTGGAGCCTATCGACCCATTGGATCATAAAGCGATCCACCGCGTCGTTAAGCCTGTCTCGGAACGCGACCTCGGGCTGCTGCCGCGCCTGTTGGAGTCGGCGTAGCTCTTCGGCGGGATCTGCCGGTGTCGGCACCGGCGTGGTCCCTCCAGGAGGTGGTGCCCCCGCCCCGCCCCCTCCCGTTCCGGGGCCAGAAGGGGCCGCAGGGCTTGTGAGGGGGGCGCCCGTCGTGGAAGAAGGCGGCTGTGTTAGACCGCCAGGAGAACCTGTTGTTGGCACCAGCGCAGTTTGCACTGTGGCCGTCGTCGAGCCTGTCTCTTCTTGCGCGTCGATGATTCGCTGCGCCTCTTCCGGCTTCATCCCGCGAATGTCAGCGTCCTCGTAACCCAGGCTGCGAAGCTCGACCTTGTCCGCGTTCGTGACCATGATCTTGATGCCAGGCAATTCAGCCTGCTCTTCGGTCCCCGTACTGTAGGCGAGCTCTACTTCTTCCCGCGCCTTTGCGCCTTCTGCGCGTCGTGTCCCCATAGCAGCGTCCAGCTTGCGAGCCAGGGTGTCCAGGCTCTTTCGGTAGGCGTCTATCTTGCCAAGCATCGTCTTGGGAAGCTGGTCGCGCAGCAGGGCAAGCTTGTCCTTGTTCGAGCCTATGTCCAGCCATTCGTCGCGCAGTACCCGCACATCTTCACGGGTGACCCTCTCTCCATTGCGGCGGACCTGTCGGCCCGCTATGAGCGCTTCTCCTTCAGTCCGGCCATGCACGTTGGCCGCAGAGTTGTGCGTTTCTACGGCGGGCAGTTCCGGCGTCGGTCCTTCTTGCGCTTCGGTGCTCTCTGCCACGGTCGCTCGCGGCGGCGCATACTCTTCCGGCACACCCGTGACGCCCTCGGCTGCCTCCACTTGCTGAATAAACGTGTCCGCACTCGTTTCGGCCTCCTGTCGTTGTGTGTCCAGGGTAGGCGCCGCCTCTTCGATCTCTTCTACCTTCACGTCCGGGCCAAGCTCCTGCGCCGCGTCGCGATAGAGCTGGTCAATGATAGCCGTGGTCTCTTCCTCGGTCCCGTCCGTGTAGCGCTGCGCAATGCTACCTGCAAGCTCCTGGCGGCTCTGGCCATGTGCCCACATTCGTTGCTCAAAGGGAAGCGATCGGGCTTCCATGATCTCGTCCAGATGCCCTCGCGCCATATCGTCGAACGTCAGGGGGGTCCCTTCTTTGCGCTGCGTGGTTTCCTCGGCCGTCCGTTGCTGCGCGATCTCTCGTGGTGCTGGCTCTGGAGGAGGGGTCACAATCTCGGGAGTCTCCGGTACACTCGGGATCTCCGTTCTCTCGGGAGGAGGTGGTTCTGCCGGTACAGGGACCACCCTCGGCGGTGTTCCCGGCATCTCCAGCAGTTGGTTAGCCGCTGCTAGCCGTGCAATGCGTACCCCAGCCTGTCCCCTCGTTGCCTGAAGCTGCTCTCCGAGAGGAGGATACTCCCGTATCGCCTCCGCGACGGTTGCCGCCTTTAGCCCTTTCTCCTCAACGATCTGGCGTAGCAACGCACGGGCCTTCTCGCTCGGCGCTCCGGCCTCCTGTGGCGCTCGCTGCAACTCTCCGCCCGGCTTGGCTACGTCCGATTCCACGTTCTCGAACTCAAGCCTGCTCTCCACCTTCTGTGGGAGCCCCTCGAGGCGCGTTTGCCGCGTCGCAACCTCGGGTCGGTACGTCTCTGTCTCAGCTCGCTGTGCGGTCCCCGAGAATATGGGTAGGTCCTCGCCCTTCTGGAACATGCTCTCCTGCTGGCGACGGCGCCCTATTACGTCCCCAGGACGGAGGCGCTCAGGCTCGTCGAATCCCGGTACTTCGAGGCCGGATTCCTGCGCGTCAAGAGGCTTCGGTGGAGGCAGGGGCTCAAGCTCGCCAGAAAACGCCTCCTCGTCCCCAAAGATGAGGTTGCGAATGCGGGCTGCGACTGCGAAGCGGCGCTGCGGGTCTAGGTCTGGATGGATTGTTGGTGTCTCCGCGATCCCTTTCGCTAGCGCCGCCGTCTCGGGGTCCGTTCTGGCAATGGCCGCTTCGCGAGCCTCGACGTCTACCTCGTCGATCTTGCGCGGCGGTCCTCTCTTGGTCCTGCTTATCTCCCCCTCGCCAAGCTCTTCCAGTAGACGCTGTCTCTGTTGTAGATTGGTCTTCGCTATGTCCTCGGGCTTGAATCCCGCTTCTTCCAGGAACGTCCCGAGTTCCTCCCGCAGCCCTTCTCTCCCGCCTGCCCATTCCTCAGATACCCGTCTCGCGGCTTCTCTCCGGCTGAATGCGCCACGGCTAACGGCCGTTTCCTGCCCGAATGCCATTTCAGTCGTCGTGACGGCGCGACGCTGTTGGCGTACTGTGTGTTGCAGGTAGTCTTTGTCCTGCACCTTGCTGAGACGCCTCGCTTCTGTCTGCAATTCATCTGCCAGGTCGCTCCAATCCTGTTTTGTAGCATCCTCTGGCAGGATGTTTCTACGATCCCACAGCGCAGTGTTGATGACCTCGGACGAATTGAGGAACGCTTCCGTCTCGCGCAGATAGCCCTCGATAGCTTCGGCCTCTGGCGCGTTGCCGCTCGTCCGGGCCTCCGACAAGTAACTCCGGCCTTCTTCTACACCAGAGAGCAGCTCCGCTTCGCTCTTGCCTATGGGCCTCTCAGCTTGCCGCCGTCGAGCGAACATATCCAGTTCGCCCGCCTCCTGGACAACCAGTTCGCCGAAGCGTTCCCTGGGCGCTTCGGCTGCATGTTGTAGCCAATCCCCAAACTCATCTTGACGTCTGCCCAGTCCCGCCTCGATGTCTACGCCTTTCTGTATCCCCTTCTGGGCAGTCGCGCCAAGCCATCGGCGAATACTCGATCCAACCGATTGCTCCGGCCCACCCTCACCGACCTGTTTCATCGCGTTGAGGGCCATCTCTTGGAAATAGTCCTCGCGCCCGACATCGGTCCAGGTCTTGGTGTTCATGTCATAGATCGGGATGCGCTCCGGGACGTTCTGCCCTGTGCGTCGCGCTTCGGTGAGGTCCTCGCGCGCGAGACGGCGCCCGACGAGCCGGGCCAGCTCGTCGTCTGAGGGGGGATGCTTTGCATACTCCGAGAACCTGCGCATGTCCTGAAGGACCTTCGGCGCGTAACGGGCTACCGTGGCTCCTCCCTTGAAGGCCGCCATGGTGACGAGCTTCGTCTTTAGCTCCTCTGGAGTCGAGCTAGCCATGTAGGCCAAAAAGTCGATCCCGTCAGCCAGGCGGTACGCCTGTAGGGCCATCTTGGGGAGCCCAACGTGGGGCGCCAGTGCTGTGATGACCATGTTCGCGGGCATGCCGAATGGGTCCATGATCATCTCGCCGGGAATGCGGATCCACGGGGGCAGCTTCTCCTCGAACGCGCTGATGCGCTCATGCTCCGCCTGGGCTTCCTGGTCGCCTGTCGCACGCCGGAAGGCCCTGCCGATGTTCTGAACGCCCACTCTGAGGGGCGCCATTAGCGGGTTTTGTATGGGGGCCATTGGACCTTGCGGCGCAGGTAGGGTGTTGGGCATGAGGGTTTGAAGCCCGCGATACACCGGGCTTTGTTCCATCAGGCTGCCCAGCATCGGAACGGTGAACTCTTCTCGCGTAAAGTCACCAATACGCCGCAATCCCTCAGATATGGCGCGCCCTTGCTCCATGCCCCGCTGGCCGCCTAGCATGCCGCCGATCTGTGTCGGGTACTTCTCGCCGCGAACCATCTCGCGGCGACGGTAAAACTCGTCTCCGGCCGGTGAGGGCGCTGAGGGATACATGTTCGCGGTGGGCCTGGGTGCCATCGGGTTCGGTCCCATCCCCCCCATGGGCGACGGCTGCGCCAACGGCGACGGAGTAGGACTTGGCGTCATACCTCGCGATTCAAACAAGTTGGGACGCCGATAGCTGCCGGGGTCCTGGGGGGCCAGAGGTTCCGCAAAGGGCCTTGGTCCCGGAGGGGGCACTGTCGGTTGCCGGGGGAATAGATCCTCTCCCCATCCCCTGACGGTGTCTCCGATACCACTGAGCATGTCGCCCAACCCGCCTCGAGGCGCGCGGCCTATTTGTGCCGTCGCGGTAGCCCGCGGTGCCGGGGGCGAGATCAGGGGGCGACGCGGTGGCGGCAACGGCGAGAGCAGTTCGCGATCGGCCTCTTCCCGCCGTCGCTGGTACTCATCGCTGCTCTGGTAGGCCCACCACCGAAATAACGGCATCTCTTATCCCCAATACGTCGTAGGTGTTACGGATGCTCTCGGCGCCCAGGATCTACGCATGAGCGCTTCCCATCCAGAGGGATCAGCTCCCACTTCCTCGATAGCCCCTCTGAGCATGTCCTGCTCATAGGGCAGCATGTTGTTCCACTGGCCGGCGCGGATCCCCATGGGGTTCTTGGCCAATTGCTGCATCCACGCACCAGGGGCTGCGCCCAACGGAGTCGTCCCTGGTATTGGCACCCCCCCGTTCGCGAACGGGTTGGCCATGTTTGCGAAAAAAGGCGTACCATCGGCGTATGGGTTGGGGGCTCCACCAATCACCCCGCCTGGTTCAGGAGCTCTTGGCAGTACACCTGGGACTCCCTCCCCCGGAATGGCGGGGCCCGCTACGGCTGCCGAGGCGTCTGGTATCAGACGCCGCATGACGGGCATGATGCTTGCGTCGCCTCCCGGAGCCATGCCCCCTGGAGGCCCTCCGCCCACTACCATGCCTGGGAGTGCCATACCAGACTGGTATGGCGATGTGCCCGCGCCTTGGAATTGCGCGATCGACTGTTGGTTCATCAGCGCTCGTGCAAACGCAGGCAACTCCGAACCCTCCGATGCCCGCACGGTGTTGGCATAGGCGAGCCAGTCCCGAGGTCCTCGCAACCCAGACATCATCTCCATATAGCCAAGGCCGAGCCCCTGCTGTTCCAGTGCCTGCTGCGCCCGGGCCTGCTGCTGCTGCTGGGCCAGCAACCGTTGCTGGTACTGTTTCTGCCACTCGGCTTCTTCTCGCGCAAGCGTGGGCGTCGTCCCGGACTCGCCCATATAGCCGGTCGCCTGCTGCCGCCGGAAATCCATCTCGGACTGGCTCAGCTCGCGCTCGAATCCTCTCTGCGCCTCAGCTTCCGCTTGTTTGGACTCCAAGGTGGCATAGAAGGACTCCCTCACAAAGGCCGTGCTCTCCCTGTCTATCGCAAACCCTTCCGTAGCCATCCATTCCTGAACGCTCAGCTCCGCCGCCCTGGCGTCATATTCTCTGGTTGACTCGGCCATCCGGAACGACAGGTCGCGAGCGAACCGCGCCTCCGCAAGATCCAGCCCCTTATCGTCCAGCCTAAAGCCTTCTTTAGCCGCCCATTTCTTAAAGGCCAGCTCGTTCATCCGCGCTATCGACGCAGCCGCCGAAGCCGCAGCCGAGGCCTTTTGCTGCAAGCCGAACTTTTCTTTCTGCCAGGCCAGCGCTTCGTCCGTTGTTCTCCCTATCCTTTCCTCGGTCGTGTCGTACTGTCCCGCCGCCCTCTCGTCTGAGGTCACCAGCCTCTCATTAGTTGCGTCGAACTGCCTGATGAGCTCCGTCCGATCTGCTGTGTTGCCTGCCTCCCTCGCGTCTACGATGTACCTCTCCAGAGCCAGATCGTCTTCGTGCCGCAGCAACTGTGCTGCTGAGTCGCCCTCCCATCGCAACTTCAGAAACTCCGCGTTGTCCTCGTCTAACTCGTACCCCCTCTCGGTTGCCCATGTCCTTAGCGCAAGATCATCTCGCCTTATCGCGAGCTCTTCTTCCGTGGTCTCCTTCGTGAACTCGAATTCCGCCTCCCACTCTACCGCTCGCCGTGCGTCCCGGGAATCGCGATATACGGACTCTAGCCCATACCTTGTCATCTCCCACTCAAGGCGGTCCTCGTCAATGGAAAAGCCCCGGTCCGCCATGTACCTTCTCAGATCAAGCTCCGCATAGGTCAGATCGTTGTTCTGCGCGAGCCTCGCCCATTCACGCTGGGCAGCATCCCAGCCGGCGCCAGCGGCCACAAAGCTGCCGCCGGTGGTGTCAGTGGGCGTGGTGGGCGTAGGGTCAGCGCTCTCTCCGTATTCTACTCTCTCGCCACCCGGGAATAGGTCGCCCGAGGAAGTCGTCGGCATTACGGGTGGTGGTGCTGCCGCAGGTGCAGAGGCTGTCGTCGCCATCACGGGTGCGGACGGCCTCGCTGTGGCTGCTACGACACGCGGCAGGATAGGCGGGGTTGGCGCGGGCACAGGCGTTGCGTACGGGCTATCGCTAGTCTCGCTACCATATTGTGGTGGACCCTGATACCCGTAATCTGGGACAGACGGCGGGACAGACGGCGGGACAGACGGCGGGGCAGGTGCCGGGGCAGGCGCTGGGCCGTACGGGCTGTCGCTAACCTCGCCCCCATATTGTGGCGTACCCTGATACGCGTTCGCCGCTCCCTGCAATTCGGCAGGGCTCGGCGCATACCAGATCGTCGGGTTGTCCGGCACCTGGAACATCGGGCGTCCATCCACGGCTATGCCGATGAACTTGCCCAGCGCGGCGTAGCGCGGGTGGCTGTATTGCTCTGCAAGACCCGGGGGTGGCACATACGACGGCCCTCCCGTGGACGGACTTATCGAGGCGGGGTAGCTTGCCATGTCAGTCTCCTTCTACGCAAACCTGCCACTTGCGGTCGAGCCACGAGCGGAAAATGGGCCACCATCATCGGAGGACAAAAAGTGGTTGAAGCCTCCCCAGATCGAGGGGGAGGTCGGCAACGGCGCCTGCTGAAGTTGGGCTTCCAGTTCCTGGATCAGCGCCTTGAGCTCGATGTTCTCGGCCTCCAGGGCAACCATCCGTGCCTTCTGCTCGTTTCGTCTCTTGCCCCGCTTGTCCCATCGTCGCCTGGCCGCGGCTTTTTGGTTCATTCTTCCGTTCCCCCAAGCTGGGCGGAACTCCACACGATCACTCCGTAGGGAACCGCCGTGTCCGTCTGCTCAGGGTCCATGACCAGGATGCCCTGTGAGTAGCCGCGGCAGTCTTTGCCGTCAAGCGTGAATCGCGGAGTCAATGGCGCCCCAAGCCCCATGTCGATCATGCCGTACTTTACCGTGGGGTCGGTCAAACTCAAGGGCTCGTCTGCCGTCGCTCCCAAGTGCGTTAACCCAGCTGCGTGCAGCACCACCCTAAACCTGAACGCCTCATCGAACTGCTGAAAGCCCGTGATGGGCGTCGGGGTCACCACGATCGTAGGGGCGCCCGTGGGCGTGGGGGAAGGTATCCCTACCGTGTCCGTTGGCTGAGGGCGCACGGTGGGCTCAGGCGTCGCCGTTGGCAGGCTGACGCCCCACCAGAACACGATGTCGCCAATGGTCTCCTGCCCTTCAGAACTGAACTCAACCGCGTGCTCCGTCATGTCCGAGACCCAGGCACCGCCAGGAGGGTGCACGATCCTCTTCAGGATGTAGCCGGTAGAACCCTTCGGTGGTGCGGATACCACTCGCACCCAGCCCCTCTCAGTCAGCTCCATCCCCCACTGGCCGCTCGTGTTGGTGTAGGAGACCGCACCGTAGATGTCCTCCCAACCCACGCCGGCGCGCCGCTGGAGGTGCATCCTGAATCCGCTCTTGCGAGCTCCCTCGATGCGTCCATGGACCCAGGTGCTGGTGTTCATTGTTACTGCCAAGGCCCCCTCCTCGTCCCCTTGCACGACGTCTCTTGCCAACGTCCCCAAAGCTTCGCTCATGGTCTTACTCGTTCTGAAGCGCAGGACCTCCATGTATCCTGCAAAGCCTATGAGCAGAACCGCACCAACTATCGCGAGTAGACCAGCCGCTGTTAGATGTCGCTCTAGCCAACTCGTCGGGCGGAACAGGCTCACCGTCTGCCCCCCCTGAGCATCGGCAGGAACGCCTGGAACTGATCTTGCCATCCCTGGCCTGCTGCGGGGTATGCCCCCGGCCTTGGAACTGCCGGCGCTTGTGGCACCTGGCCCGGAGCCACGCCCATGCGCCGATAGGGCTCATACGGATCCGGCAGATCCCATCGCGTAACAGGCCGAGGCGCAAAGTTGAGGCCCAACTTCCCAAACACCTGCGATACGATCCCTCCCGGCGCCCATCCCGGCGTGTACTGCGTGCCCTGCGGAACCGCCCACGGGCGCGCCAGCTCCCACTGCTCGGTCTGGTTCCGCGCGATCTGGTTGGCCATCGTGCCCTGGATCCCCCGCTGATACGCCTCGTTGCGGAATTGTGTCTGCTGGTTCGCAAAGCGATCCTGCTGCTGAGCGTACCTCTGCTGCGCCTCCCAGTTCGCCTGCCCTTGATCGAAGCTTCGGTCGCGGACGTCCATCTGGCTTTGTACGTTGGCCATCTGTCCCCTCTGCTGTTGCAGGTCCAATTCTGAGGGCAGCCCGTATGTCTGGTTAAAGATGGCATTGATCTGCTCGTCTGTGATGTCCGGCCCCCACTCGGTCCTGATGGCCTGCTGCGCCAGGGGATCTGTGGTCCGCGCCCCCAGTTGGCCCATCCTTGCGGTGGAATACTGCGCCTCGAGATCGCTGCGGCTCTGTCTGCGTTCCTCAACCACCTGCGTGGCCGAAACGTCACCGCTCATCACCTTCATTGTGTCGCTCTGCGCATCGCGGATGAGCGCTGGCAGAAGCCTCTCAAGAGCGTTCTTTTCCTCCCGCATCTCCGCTATCTGGATTCTCAGATCGGCTAGCTCCCTCCTCTGGCTCTCGTTCAGTTGCGTGTTCCTTTGCAGACCAGTCACCGCGCCCATGATCCCGCTACCAGCGGTGGCCTCGCCCCACGAATAGCCGGATGGACCGATCTGTTTGGCTTGCTCTTCCAGTTGGGCTAGAAGGCGCTTCCTGCTTTCGTAGTAGCTCATCAGGCCTGGCTGCCCGTCCTGATCATAGAGCTCCTGCGGCCAGTGGCTCGCGTATGTCGTTGCCCGGGAAGGTCCCGCTCCTGATCCTGGTATCCTTGCCATTATACCCCGCCCTCCTCTTGTGGACTCTCGACCGCGCTGACGCCCTGACTCGCCGCTTCACTCACGGGCGCGCCAGGCGCCACGACTCCCGTGAGCCGGCTCGATTGCGCACTCTGAAACTTTGCCTCCATTATCGTAGCATACCGGCCGGTCTCGCGCAAGCCACGTTGTTCAGCCATCTTGCCCCAGGCGAGAGGATCTTCTCGTATCTTGATATAGTCCTCGAGTATCTCTTCTGGGCTCAGTTCTTGATGGGCAAAGGGCTCTTCCTGCTGCTCGGGAAGATTGGCTACCTCGCGATTGAGCGCCGCTAACGCGTAGCTTACCACGTCGTTGAGAGGATTTGATGTCATCTACCGCTCCTCGGGCCACACGAGTTCCGCTACCACCCACGCGCGGGTGTCGGGGTGGAGCTGCATCTTTTGCTTGTTCTTGTTGTACCACACAAGTGTGTTGTCCCCGTATCCCTGCGCCTTGCCAGCTCCCCGCCAATCAGCCAGCATCTCCGCTTGATAGCGCCATGGCATGCGTAGGATTTTGGTCCCCCCGTTGTCCTCGGGAAGAATCCAGAACTGCCAGTGGTGTGGATTGCGCTTCTGGTGCAGGAGCCACGCAAAGTCGAATGCCGCGTCGCCGGTGTCCGCGGGCTTGGAGTAGCCAGTCGAGTCCCGAACAGGCTGTGGCCCATAGAAATAGGCGGCGTAGGGCCTCCACTCGTCTGGCCTGAACTTGCTCATGTCGTGCCAGAACCCAAGCCAGGGGATTCCGAGCTTGATGGCCTCCAGGAACACAAACCACTTGTGGCGTACCACGTAGGAAAGGTAGCGTAGGTGCTTGCGCATCATCCCTCGTCCTCCATGAGCTGCTCATGCTCCAAGCGGTATCGTCTCAGCACAAGCGCGACAAACGTTTGTGCTGAGTCGCTCAGGTCCCCCTCGAAGCACAGCTTGTCGGTCTCTTGGTCAAAGTAGAACTTGCCGACCTCGCGATCCCCAACGTTGAACGTTATGTTGTAGGCGAGCGGCGGGTCCCCCATCCCAACGACCATCTCTGCCTCGTAGGTCTTGGCGAATATCCCAGGCTTGCACGGGTATAGCTCCCCCTCGACCCCGCGAATGAGCCAGTCGCCAGGGTTACCCTCCATTGTCCCCTCAAGAGTGCGCACCTTGAAATGAGTGGCGATTTGTATCGCCTCGATGACCACTGGCTTCTTGCGAAAGCGGCTGAACCCCAAGGTTCTGATGTCCGTGTTGTGGCCGCTAATGCTCACGTATCTGTCGGCTCCGGAGCCGCCCGAGCTCATGGCTTCCTTCTCCTCTCCGTAGATATAGCTGCTGTAGTCTTTCAACGTATCTCTCGCGCTCATGCTCTCTCCTCTCCTGTTCTCCTGGCCCCAGGCGCCTGACCCGTCGCTATCCCCTCCGGCCTCTGCTGCAGCCCCTGCCTCGGCAACGCCGCGCCGGCCTGTGGCGTTGGTGGCGGAGGCGCCGCCTGTACCCCGCCAGGTCCCGCCATCACCGCGGATCCACCCTGAGCGCCAGCCATAGCCTGCGCCGAGAGCGCCTGCTGCATTCCGGGGGGCCAGCCTGGCATAGCCGCTCGTATCTCCTCCTCAGTCATCGATTGGGCCGCGTCGCTCTTTGCTCTCAACTCTATCCCGAATAGCCGCGCCACCTCCTCCGCAAGCAGGTTCTGGACCACAGGCATCTGCTTCATCTTCTCCCACAGAATCTGATTCTCCATCTGGTCTGGCTGGTTTATGCCTATCATCTCCATGGCCCCCTCTGAGCCCCCTATGCCCCGGAGACCAGCCCCTACCTCGTTGATTGCCCTTGAGCTGGTCGCATACAGGTCCGTAGGTAGCATCGGGTTTATGGTCACGCGAACCTGACGGTACCCATTCAAGTCCTTCGGCTTGAGCACAAGCCAACTGTGCGCGTTCTTCGCCATGTTGTAGACGTGGAGCGGTTCCTTGATCTGGTACTCTACGATGTCCCACAATACCTGAATCATCCGCTCCATTGCCCTGCCACCATGTACCGTTATCGGCTTGAGCTTCATCCGGGCAGCCGCAATAAGCTGGTTCACCAGGTACCCGCTGTCCCCGCTGGCTGATTGGCCGTACATCACGTCCGCAAGACCAGCCTTCTGAATCATCTCCTGTACGATAGCAAGCATCTTCGACAGCTCGGGACTGTTGCCCTTCCAGACGAGAAATCCGATCTCCTCGTCCTCATACAAGGTGACCGGCTCGCCAGGGGTGATCTCTATCGTCCGCGGAATCCCGCTCTCCTTCACCGTGTCAGCGCCCGCAATGCTGTTGATCAACGCTGCGATGTTCTTGGTGTGAATCACAGGCGTCGGCCAACACCAGATGCGTACCGCTGTCGCCATCTGTGAGAGCAACCGATCGAAGTAGGGCAGTATGTGTCGTAGGGGGTACAGGATGCTCAATCCGGAATGTTTCCGTTCAGTCGTCGAGGGACTGAGCCCGTACGCATACACGTAAGGTGGGCGCTTGTAGCGGTGTTTCTGATGATGAACCACCTTCCCATTCACCGCGTATGTGAGGTGGGTCTTGGTCCACAACTGACTGAACTTGACGCTCCCGATCGACGCGCTCTTCTCGCCACGCAGCAGCTCCCATATCTCGGGGTTGTCCTTCATGTTGTTCCAGCGCTGCTGCTTTGGATGCAGCGTCACAGGCGACCTGTCTCCTACCTCTAGTATCCTCTCTAGCCCGAGGTCGGACCACATGGGATATACCGTCAGCGGATCTACCCACGTCCAAGAGATCGGTATGGACTTGCCCCTCTTCCAGTCCTCCGTGCGATGGTTGTAGCCGCTGTCTGACTCGTCCGCTTTCTTGTCCCGCTTCGGGTAGCCCTTCCATATCTGAGGAACGTGAAACATCCTCATGCAACCGTGCCCGTCCGCAATGAGACACTCCAAAAAGCGCTCCAGGACGTCCGAGTCGTTCTGGCGCTGTAGCTCTGCAAGTATCGCTATCGTCGCCCTCTCCACCTTGCTCGCATCTCCCATTGCCTCCGGTGCCTGCCGTGCGGGAGGAACGGTGATCATGGGCTCATCAGTAGTCATCGCCCCAACGACCCGGGTCACTATCTGCTGTGCGACCGGAGCCCGTATCTTCTCGGCCTCGTAGGCGGTTGGAACGTCTGGCTCTACCTCCATCCACCGTAGGGCGCGCATCTCCTCGATCAGCAAGTCGCGCCCTGCCCAGTCCGAGCGTAGCTGCGCTTCTAGGCTTTCCAGATCCGGGGCTTCGTCGTTGGTCGCCATGTGGATTCTCCTCGGTTCAGGCGGTTATGGTTGACGGCCCCAGGCTGTTTCTGCAAAAGGCATCGGCTCGATGCCTAGACTGATCGCCAGTTCGCTCCGGCCCTTCTCCGTCAAGTAGCCCGTAAATGCCTCAACATTCTGCGCGTGATAGTACCCCTGTTCCTGCCACTTTGCCAAAGTGAACGTCATCCGAGCTAGGTACTGGGAGTTCGTCCCGGCCGTCAGCCAGTTCATCGGCAAAAAGCGTCGGGCCCCGCCACCGTCCCATGGATAGCTCTTCTTGTTCCGCTGTAGCATGTAGGCCACCAGCCCCTGCCGTTGCGCGAGCTTTAGCCCAACCTTCCGGTGCCGCGCAGTCTCGTCTGCCACTGCCTTCCGTATGAGGTCGCCCGTCGCACCGGCCGGCCATTTGTCCAGTTGGCGTGCCTCTTCTTCACGCTGCATCGCGGCAGCCTCTGCCTCTTCTCTCTCCCTCGCCTCTGCCGCCTCCTGCTCAATAGCCTTGCGCACGAACTGTTCGGCCTCGGTAGGGGCAACAAGCCCTGGCACCGCCTGGTCAAGTGAGAGACGCTCGAGAGCGCCTGCGTCCTTAGCCTGCGCCATGTTCCCCCTTTTTGCTCGCTCGCCCCAAGGCCCATTCTCTAATCTGCCGAGCTCTGTCGGTCGCAGTGGATTTGGCACTCATGACCCGAATGTCGCCGCCATTGAGCTCGTATAGGAGCTGCCATAGCGCTGTTACTTGCATCTGCAAGACTTGGATTTCCCCTTTCAACTCAGCGACAGTCGGCTCCTCAGCTATCCCCTCATACATCCCCACCCTCCTCTTGTGCGTGCTCCCGCAGCCAGATGAATGCCCGCGCAATCCCCTCAACAGCGCGCTCCACGTGATCTTTCTTGTCATCCGCTTCCACCAACGCCTCCCCGACCAAGATGTGGACAAGCTCATGCACGTAGTGGCGCTCCAGTTGCTCATCGTTGCGGTCCACCAAAGCCGGGATGTTGACATGAATCACCGCTGTGCGATATTTCCAGCTCCAATGCGTCTCCATGAGAATCTCGCCATCGTCTGTTTTCCAGTCATCCCGATTATCGTGATAATGGTGTTCCACCTCCCACCACCCCACGCCTAGAGGCCCAATCCACTTTTGGGCCAGAGCCTGAATGCGACGCTTTTGTTTCCTGAACTTTCTCCGTTTCATCCTACCTCGCCTTGAATACCACCCGCGCAGCCTTCCGGTCCGGTACCCTCGTCTGCGTCGCGTGCCCAAAGTTCGCTATGATCCCGTACGCCAATGCCTTCATGCTGTCGTTGTCCCGGTCTACCGGTAGCTCTGTCGCCGCTCGATGATCCCCCCTCTTGGAGTACAAGTAGTGATCGTACTCCCATATTGTGCCCGCATTCCTCGGATGATGCAAAAGCTTCGGCCGTGCCTCCTCACCCCCACCGTCCCGGAGCAAATACGTCCGGTGCCTTAATATCCCGTCTGCGATCGGTATGTACTGCATCACCGCCCGCAACCCCGTCTCCGCCATCCATATCTCTTCCTGACTCTCGGCTGACGGGTGCTGCTTTCCCGCGACGTCCAGAACAAGCGCCCTCACGTTCGGCCACCAGACCCGCTTCCGAGCAAGGGCTATCATCTGCTTCGCCCCTAACCCCCTCTCCCATATCTCGTCTACGTGGTTCACGTTCGCCCCGTCTAGGCCAGCAACCCGCTGTATCGCCAGTATCGCGTAGGGGTGGGCGTACCCAGGGTCTACCCAGAGCTGAACGACTTTGTTCGCATCGAACTCCGCATCAAACGATACGTGAAGCTCTGGGTCAAAGTCCCGCATCACTCTCAGTGAACTCGCAACCGGCGTCGCCCCGTGCCGCTCTTGAAATACGTCTTTTGGTAACGCCGCTTCTAGGGCCAGTATCTCGGGATCGTTCCGACCACCCGGATAGATCGCTATGTTGTCCCAGGAAGCTATCGAAAAGCTCCGCGCTCCTTCCAGGTTCGCCCCCTGCCACAACCGCCACTTCTCTGCGTACCATCTCCGACCCCGCTCGAACGTCCCGCTCATCACCAACGGGCTACGCTTCTCCGCGACCCGCCCGCGCGCTCTCGTGTACGTCTCCTCCTCGCACTGCGCCGCCTCTACGATCGCTATCCCGTCTGGCGCCCGCGATGCCAATGTCGTTGGGTCCCGACCCGTCTTGGTCAGTATCTCGGTCCCCAATCGCGTCCACATCTGCCAGGACCCTACCTTCGGCATCGAGATCCCGTGCGCTCTGTCCAGTAACCCACACTTGTCTAGCCCCGCAAGTAAATACCGGAACTCCTGCCGGGCCTGCTCGTAGTCTGGACCGATGATCCACAACAACCCCTCGTCTAGCACCGCCGCCCAGGGCAGCATCTCCATCGCTGTCCATTCGCTCTTGCCCGCTCGCTCCCCACCACTCACCAGCTTCACCCGCACCGCAGCGTCGTGTATCGCCCGCTGTTTCGCGTAGGGCTCCCACCCCGCCGTCTTCCACAACCCCTCCTTCGACCCCGGCTTGATCCGCCACAGCGCTAGCCCCACCTATCATGCCCCCCAAGTCGCGTTTTTGGAGGGGCCCGGAATCCAGTATGGTACCAAGATGTCTACGGGGGGAGGGGGCGTCTTGCCATCCCCCCCCCTCGTACGCGCGGGTAGGGTGGGCGTGTGGTGCGCGTGCGGGTGGGTATGTGCTGCCAGGGCGTGGAGTATATGAGTTATTATGTAATAACTCGTGTATAAAGTGTCCGGTGGACTCATTACACACTATCCTCGCCGTCTGTGGGCGCTGCCAGCTCCTCACCACTGCCCAAAAGTAGCACGGGCGCGCTACTGGCGGGCTCTTCCGCTGCCAGGGTGTCACTGTCGACGATCTCACCCGCCTCTAGGATCGCATCACGCACCGCGCGGGCACTGGCCACCGCAATTGCGACGGCTTGCTGGTCCACGAGCGCACCGGATGCGCGCCCGAGGAGCGCGAGCGCCTGCTGCGCATCGTAGAACGTCCATGTAACGATGCCCTTGACCGTTACCGACACGCTTTTGATCAAATGGCCTAGCCCAGCGGCCTTCAGACCCTTGAGATCTAGGTATGGGTGGCCCAGGGCGTTGGTTTTGATGTACTCCGCGTGTGCACCGCGTGCCTGGGCAGTCAGACGGGCTATGATCTCCTCCGGGGACATCTGTGAGCCCTGCGCCAGCTCAGTTATCCGCCGCGCAACGTGGGGCTTTTTTAGATTCTCCGACCCTATCTCCCCGGCAATCTTTGGGCTATAGCCTGCCTGGCGTGCAGCTTCGCTTGCATTCCAGAGGACCACATACAAGCGGGCGAACGCTTCTTGTCTTACTGTCAACCTGCGCGCGGTCTCCGGCATGCGAGCCTCCCGGTTACAGTATACCTTACGGGGGTATGGTTTGCAAGGGGTTCTGGTCGCGTATATATGGTATCAAACGACATCTGCGTTACCCCTTGACATCTGCGGCGAGATGTGGTATGATGTGGTGGCAGCGAACGCACGGGAAGCCTTAACACCCTAACCCCAGGAGGCAACACAATGACGACACGAAAGCCTGCACGACCGATAGCCTACCGCACAGCGCACGGGCGAATACAGGAGGATAGCCAACGTCCTACCGCCAGAGTGGAACGCATACCGCGACGGCTACGACAGCTACGGGACAGCCGGTCAGAACTGCGCCGCGTCTTGTTTGGCACGCGACGACGACGAGGCGCGGCAGCTATTGACCGTGGACTTTGCCCGGCAGATCGCCGACGACAGCCAATACACCACGACACCCGCGAGGATGGCCGCGTGGTTATCGGCGGGAATGCCGGTCAAGAACCTGCAAGGGTCCTTCAGTGCCACATCCTACCAGGCGCCGGACGCACGGCCCGCGCTCGAGATCATCGCGAGCTACACGCCCGAGACCGAGACCGTATCCGTATGGTAGCAGTGGCCGAAACCGGGAGCGTAGCGGCTCCCGGTCGGTGGCAGCGAGTCACCCTGATGAGGTCTAGCACACACGAGAGGAGCACCCAATGAGTACCCCAACGAACCACCCGCGACAGACCGTCACCGCAGCCCAGCTTATCCGCCAATACAGTGGGCCACAGTGGTTAGTCGAGCCCGTCTCCCAGTCTTCGCATCCTGACGACATTGCCGACGAGCTGGCCACTATCAATGACAGCATGTGGGTCCGTCTTGCATCGAGAGATCTCCGGGGATGGCCGCCCTACACTGCCATAATCAGCGTTTGCGACCCTAACTTCGCGGGTCGCGCCGTTGACTATCTCGTACGCATCGAGGTAGACGACGCGAGTAACGGAGAGAGGCGGGACGCGACGATTGCACGCCAGGCCGAGGACATAGACGCACTCCGGACAGAGATTGAGGGATGGGCAGCCATGCACGAACGCCAGGTAGCGCGCGACAACCTGCACAATGGGCAGATGGCCGAGATGGAGCGACTCCACGCCAACACCAAGAGCGCGCACATGCACGCTATGCGCATGAGCCACGACGCCGCCGAGGCCGCCGAGGCCGAGACCATGGCACACATGCGAGCAATCATCGACGACCTGCACATACGCCTCGCTGACGCCGACGCTCGCCACGACAGCGCCCAGCGAATCGCCGTGGCCTTGCGCGAGGAGATCGACGACAACGAGCAGAGCATCAACGCCCTGTTGACAGCGCTTGCCCTGTCGCAAGCCAATGTAGAAACGAAACGCGCCGAAATTGACCAAGTCCGCAGAGAGCTAGTAGCCTCCCGGACGACCGTCACCGCCATGCTGAAAAGCTGCAGGGACTGCGCGAGCAACGACGACAACACCGACGACACCGACGACTAGACACGCGAGCCCGTGGGCACGCTACCCACGGGCGCCAGTTCCGAAGAGGGTAACACAGCACATGAGAAGCCTAGCCGCGCTGGCCTCCCTGGCCCTGATCGCCCGCCTGTTGCTACTACAGGCTGCGCCACTTATTCGGTCCTCACAGATCCTTGTGGAGCTCGCACGATGAGCACACACAGCGCATGGTTCGACAACTGCCAGACCGTCAACGAGATCCGCCGGCGCTATCGGGAGCTTGCTTTTCGCTGGCACCCAGACAGGCCCGGGGGCGACAACGAGACCATGAAGAGCATAAACAACGCCAACGATGCCGCCTTACAGGGGCGCCACGGCGAGACGAGCCGCGGCAGTGATGGAAAGCAGCACACGTACCACTACAACTATGCCACCGAGGCCGCAATCATGGAGCAGATCGCCGCGTTGCTTGCGCTCCGCATGGTAGATGTGGACATCGAGTTGATTGGAACGTGGCTCTGGATCTCTGGCGACACCAAGCCGCACAAAGAGGACCTGAAAGGGCTGGGCTGCCGCTGGCACAGCAAACGCGTTCGATGGTACTGGCGGCAGCATGGGTATAAGCGCCGCATGAACACCCACGTCAGCATGGACGACATACGCCACGCGTACGGATCCCGGACGTTCGAGCCCGAGCCCGAACAGCAACGCGACGCCGTTGTCACGATCTAACCTGAGTACACTCAGGCGAGGGTACACGAGAGCGCAGCCGGGCGCGCCTCCCAAAGCCCGGCAGAAAGGCCACCATGTGCAAGCGCATCATAGCCGCCCAGCTCATACAATACTTTCACGGCCCAGACTTCACGATCGAGCCGTGGGGCGCACCGTCTAGACCCGAGGACATGGAGACCCTGAACGGCATGCACCGGATTGTACGCGCGAGCGGAGACTTGAGCGCCTGGCCGCCCTACAACACGATCATCACCGCCGACTGTGGAGGGCAGCTCGCCGACTTTCTGGCCCAGATCGAATAGCCAGCCACATCAGCACTCCTAACGGCAGTCACCTACACACATGAGGAGCACACAATGAAAGAGCGAATCACGAGCAGCCGAGTTCGCTGGGATGACTGGGGCGAGATGGCCATGTGGGAAGTGGTGGCATCATCAGAGACGTTCACGGATGCCCACGTCACACACTACGAGCTCAAGAGCGTCGCAGAGCGCAAGGCCGCCAGCATCGTGGGTCAGGACGCCAGCTTTGAAGGCTTCCGCGATCCCGTTGCATACCTAGACTAGACGAAACGCCCCGCCCGGGGCGTCTGTGGCAGCGAGCCACACTGATGAGTCAACCGCACGCAAACGGAGGCCACCATGCCCAAGCCCACGACCCGCCGAATGTTCGAGACCGAGGACCTACCGATATTCTCTGGCACGCGTCAAGCCGTCACCGGCGCCCCGTTCAAGCCCACGCCGGCCTACCGCCAGGCGCGCATCGCAACACTACCGCCCATGCTGGACTCCCGGCTATCGTTTGCGAACGCCGACAGCCACGATGGCCAAGCCGCCGAGTACCCGCCAGCGCTGGACCTTGACGCCGAACGCGGCCAACTCATCGAGCCCGTTGGCCCACAAGGCGGACGCATCAAGCCCGCCTACACCAGAGCGCAGGCCACCCGCATGTATGCACGCCTCGCCGCGGTCCAACTTGCACAAGGCACCCGCTACCAGCGCACCGGGCAACTTGTGGCCGAAGCTATCGACGCCGCATTCGACGAGGGCTACACCGACTTTGAGCAGCTCCCACGCGGCACGATCAAACTGCACAAGCCCGGCACCGACGAGACCTATGTCGTATATCGCAAGGTGGAAGCAGACTATGCCCGTGTCCGCCTGAACATCGAGCCGCTGGCCCGCACCTACTAGCCACATTGGCACTGCCTGAGGCAGTCACCACAAGGAGCCAAAAATGCCACGCATGATGTTACTCACGCAAGACGACCGCAACCGGATACCCCCGATCTATTCACAAGAGGACAAAGGCAACGCCGCGATCGTGCATGTGCACCTGTACCACCCACTCTCTGACTGGCACTGGTACGTCACCGAGGGCACCGCAATCATCGACGACGGCAACGACGAGACGCACGAGATCCCGCTCAAGCAACTGCAACGCGTCAACATGGGGAAGGGCGCCACATGGTTCCTCGAGCGCTCGACACGGCGTCCAGTCCTGGAGATCCGCCTGTTCGGTATGGTGCATGGATTCGAGGCCGAGTTGGGATACATGAGCTGGAAGGAGCTGAAAGAGACGCGCGTGCAGGGGCTTTACGTAGAGCGAGACACACGGTGGACGCCCCGACCGCTCGCCGATCTCCCACCGCACCGCTGACGGCGAAACCGGGGCATCTGCCCCGGTCGTGCACCCGAGTGCACCTGACGAGCCGTGACAGCACCACCACAAGGAGCAACGCCATGTTGAATCGTTCTGGATTCGCCGACCGGTACAGTCCCAAGCCCGACCACTACGCCAAGATATTCGACGCGTGGTGCGCGGTCTACAAAGGCCCTGACGGGCGCGAGTATCACATCCAGCTCCAACTCAACGGACCATCTGCCCGCGCGGGTCAGCCTCACTGCGTACAGAATGTGCTAGTCCTCGTGCAGAAGGACATCCGGCACCCCCTATTCATGCCCTTCCCTAGCATCAAAGCGGCACACGTTGCGCTCTTCGAGGTGTTTGAGAACCTGTCTCAGAGGGCGCCCGAACCCAAGCCCGAGGCCCCAGCACCATCGGCACTGCCAGCACCATCGGCACTGCCAGCACCATCGGCACTGCTAACAGGAGGCAACCATGCCAAACATGACCATCAGAATCACCGTGAATCAGCGTAAACGCTGGCATCTCGCCGCCGCAGTGGCCGAGACATCCGTCTCTCATATAGCTCGGCTCCTGTTGCAGACCTGGGCTGACGGCGTGCTGGATGGCACAACGTTCGAGGAACACGCCCCGCCGAACGACGACGTGCAACCTCAGGGGGGGCAGTTACGACACTGAACGAGAGCGCCCCCGTCACCACGACGGGGGCGCTTCACTACCTTCACGACAGGCTTATAGGATGCCGCCTCCCTCCCAGGGCCACTCGTCGAAGCGCCCCACCTCCATCAGCACTGCCTGCGGGGCGCCACGTACCCGCGCTCTTTCCTTATAGCACCGATCGACCCATCGGTCATCAAGAAACACGATCGTGCTAGCCGCGTCAAGTAATCCCTTCTCAAGATTGTCTAGATCCTGGCGCCTATCTAGCCACGAGAACCGTAGCGCAACGGCAAGCGATTGTTTCCCAAAGCGACACCAGTCGTTGCGCGCCATCTGCTGCTTGAACTGAATCGCCAGCGCGGTCTGAGACGCCAGGTATCTCTGCGCCCGGGGCTTCCACTTTCCCCCCTGAGTCATGCGCACGTAGGGGACGATCGGCCCCTCCAACGCTTCCAGTCTGAAAACTAGCATGCCTCCCCCTTACAGCCCACACAGGCAGGGCTTGAACCGTTGAAGATCAGCCATGTCGATGCCTGGTAGCTCGATCTGGTGCTCGAATGCCATGATCCGATCCCGTAGTGAGACCTTGCCATTCGGGTCGATAGTCACCCGCCACGGCTTCCCCTTGCTCCGCACCCGCACGGTGGCGAGCTCTTCCAGGCGGGCCGCCCTCTCGATCAACTCCGGGTGGCGTCGCCAGAGCTCGCGCCATTGGTCCTTGCGCTGGAACGGGCAGATATAGCAGCCCGACTTCTGTGGTACATCGAGCCCTTCAGCCTGGATGATGTCGATGCAACCCTCGCGGGTTATGCCACGGTCAACCAACGGACGCGGCTTGTCAGGTTGACGGTGCGCCTCGTCTACAGCGATGCCGAGCAGATAGTCACCGTCGTGGTACGCATGGCAAGGCTTGATCTTGAACATGCGAGTGCACCAACGCGCGGCCAAAAGCGGCACCATGCCGTAGGCCTCGCAATACTCGACCAGTCCCGGCAACGACCGCGCTCGCTTGTCCTTGCGCCACTCTGGCCCCAGCCGTGTCACACTCAGGCCACGAGGCTCCAGCCACTCGCTCTCGAAATAGTCCAGGTAGCAGTAGGTCTCTGGCCACTCTGCGCCAACGTCGGCAAACACGATGTCGCCCCGCCAGCCTTGGTTGACCAGCATGATGGTCATGGCCGTGCTGTTCACGCCGGCGCCGTAGGAGATCGGCTGGCCGTTCATTTCAGCACCCTCCCGCCTCCATACATTCGATAGACCATCTCGACCCTCTGTGGCCCTAGCGTTTGTGGCCACATGGGAATCCTCGGAGGTTCCCAATGGACGCATCGTTGCCCGTTGTGTTCCCAGCCTCCCGGATTGGCCGAGCAACCAAGCCACACGTCATGCAGAGGTGCTGCATCAGATCAGCCCCGCCCTCGGTAGCCGAACCTGCGCACAAGGCAGGCAACACCCGTCACGGCGGCCAGGCCCCAAAACACCAGCGCGAGCTGGGCCATCGCTCCGAGGCGTGGCGGCAGCGACCAGACGAGATCGCGCAGAAGCTCTACCATCTGTTGCTCCTATGACGGGGAGGGCACCGCATACCCGCCAGCCAGCTCCCAACGGTCGCCACAATGAGAAGGCCCAGCAGCACGACCCCGATGAACTGAGCCTCTGTCAACCCAAGCATCCACTCCGCAAGTGTCATCTATCCGCCTCCTTGGGCGTCGTCCAGGCAAACGATATGATCATGGCTCCACCACCTCCCACCACTCTGCGATGTCCGAGAAGGGGCAACCGACCGTATAGCCCGTGTCGCCGCTGCCGGTGATGGTCCCCCACCAGTAGTCGTGTCCGTTTTCCTGAAACGCCGAACGGTACCGCATCGTGATCTGGATCCGCGTGTTGCGGAGGATCGTCACTTCAGGCACTGGCATCGGGGTCCTCCGGCGCTGACGCCTCGGGACCTGTGTGGCCGAAGGGTCGGGTATCGTCATCCCTCCCGCTCCGCCAGCCCGCGGCGGCCCTTGGCGGTGATGGCGAACTCCGTGGGGGAATTATGGTCCGCGGGCCTGGATACTGCGATGAATCCCTGGGACAGCAGCTCCTCGAACCCGCACCTGAGTCGTTGCAAGCGAACGCTCTACCAATTGAGCTATCGGGTGAGGCGTGTCACTTGATGCCAGGCCCGTCGCCCCTTGCGCCTACGACGCAGGGGGTCTAGGCCCCGCCATCCCT